>ERZ773143.402-NODE-402-length-50451-cov-6.909199_pt1 | contig 50451 bp, 46 predicted proteins | sample MGYA00580852_ERZ773143 | MGnify/ENA primary metagenome ERZ773143 (study PRJEB29015, sample SAMEA2737853) | human gut metagenome | biome: human gut; feature: human-associated habitat; material: faeces | place: China | collected 2012 ... | reverse complement strand
GACATACTTATAAATAATATATATCCTTAGAGGCACAGAAAAAGTCAAAAGTGCATACCTCAAAACTATTATCCAATAGCCTTTTAGGGGTGTTTTTTCATTAGTTGGACACCCTAAAAGACATTAAAATTTTTTCTAAACAAGTCTACTATGACTTCTTCTGAATTAATTGGAGTCACCTGATTTATTTTAAAAATATTCAAGATTTGATTTGCTTCAATTTCGTCATTTGTAACATATTTTATTTTTTTATTCTCTACTTTTGTATATTCTGGTTTATATTCTGTTTTTATTATTTCTATTCCATATTTTGGTTTTTGATAAGTACTTATTTCATCTTCATTTATCTGCTTATAATATTCCAATTTTATTGGGTATTTTATTCCGGCTTCATCAAGTTTCTCTTTTTCGATAAATACACTGCCAAAAAATGTTCTCAAAAAAATCCCCCTTTTCTTTTGTTTTGTACTGTGACTATTTTATATTACTACTAATTTCAGTACTTTGCAAGGATTTTTCATCGCAATTTTTGACATTAAAAATCTTTTTTTTACTTATAAAATTCTTTTTTACTTTTGTTCGACTATTTTTCAAAAAAATTTAATTATTTTTACATATTTCGATGGATTTCGACACTTTCTTTTTGATATAATAAGTTTAATAATTTAATTGTTTTCATCATCTCTTATTTTCCCTTATAAAAGCAGTAATATCTTTTTAATTTTATTACTGCTTTTTTTCTATTTATTCATTTATTATTTCATTACATTTTATATAAAACTGTTCTTTTTCGCTACTATATATTTCTTTATTTTTTCTATAAAAACATACTTCCATATCATCAAGTTTCATTTTGTTTATTATTTCAAAGTTTTTTGCAATCCCTTCATTGTTTATAAATAATTTATTTATATAGCTTACTATTTTTTGTTCATTTGCATCTAGATGTATTTGATCTGGATTTGTTACAACAACTATATCTGCATAAAAAATTTGTAATGGCACTCCATCTCTTTTGTCTACATCACATATTGGTATCAGATATGGTTTTGAATTATAGTTTATGTTTAGAGATTTTTCAAAATATGTGATAATTGAGCTATTTAATGTTGTTGAAGATGAATTTATAAAAATTCTTTTTGTAGAATTTTCACTTAATTCTTCTATATATTCATCTATTTTTTGTAGTTCGTCTATATCTTCCCTTACTGCTGGTTTAAAATCAAAATCTATTAATAATCCATAATTTTTTAGTTTTATAATTGGTTTGCACTCATTAAAAAATGGTAATAGCAATATTATATTTACCATAAAAATCACAATTAGTGTTTTTGCTATTTGTGGTTTATCTTCTAATAAATTTTTTATTCCTATTGTATTTATTATTGCTATTCCTGGTAAGTATAATAGTAAATGATGTACTTCATGAGTCTGTACTTTTTCAAATAATATAAAGCATATTATCATTTGCATAAATAAAATATTTACAATTTTATTTTCTGTTTTATTTTTTTCTTTTCTTATGTTTAAATAAATTATTGTAATTGTTGCTATTATTATATTTATTAATCCTATATGATTTAAAAAGTTTAATATTTCATATATAATTCCTCTTTTATATGCTGTATACGCATAAGAATAATTATAAAATAACAATTTATATAAATAAAAATCTTTTATATTATTATTTCTAAATTTAAAATAATATAATGCAATTGTAAGTAGTGCTATACTTAAAATTGATATTCCTATAATTAAGTATTTTTGTAGAAATTCTATTAATTCTATTTTTGTTTTTCCTTTTTCTGTTTTTATTATTTTTACAACATCATACACCATACATGCAACTAAAAAAGATATTATCCAGTAAATGTACCATCTTCTAAAAAAGAATGATGTGATTAGCAATATTCCTATAAATATTAATTTTAAAATATACTTTTTGTTTTTTTTGTCTTCTAATTCAAAAAAATACAGTTTTATTGTTAATAAGACTATTATTAATCCTCCAATATCAACATATCCTTCAAAATTCAAGCTTAATAATAATGGTGCTGACATTAGCACAATTAAAATATTTAAAATTATTTTAGATTTTGTGTCATTATTTTTTAATAATTTGTTTTCAATGTCTAAAAACAAATATATTACTGGTATTGCATAAATTATTGTGTTAATTATTGTATATGTCATTCTGCTTTTAGAAAATATTGACATACCTATTGTTGGAATAATTGCTGGCAAATATGTATGGTCTAAAAATAATATACTAGATAATATCTCTTCTATCCATAATTTAGGTTCACTTTTTAGTAAGTCTGATAATCTCATTGAATTTTCCCAGTATCCTGCATTGTCCCAAAAATAAATAGTTTTTGTGTTTTTCATATATGTATATGTGATAATTAATATTACTATTGCTGATATTGAAAATGTTATGTTTTTTATTAATGAATTTTTATTAATTTTTTTCATTTAATTCTCCTAATATGTATTTATATTATTCAATTATTAAGTCTCTTATTTCTATAATTTCTCTACAATTTCATTTTGATTTTTGTATATACTATTTGCTGGAACTACTTTTCTTATAGAAGATAATGGATATATATTGCTATGACTTCCAATTACAGTTCCAGGATTTAGAATTGAACCACATCCAACTTCTACTTCGTCACCTATCATTGCTCCAAATTTTTTAAGTCCTGTTTCTATTTTTTCTGTATCATTTTTTACAACTACTAATTTTTTGTCTGACTTTACATTTGATGTTATTGATCCTGCTCCCATGTGTGATTTATATCCTAGTATTGAGTCTCCTACATAATTATAATGTGGTACTTGAACTTTATTAAATAATATTACATTTTTTAGTTCTGTTGAATTTCCAACTACTGCGCCTTCTCCCACTATTGCTTTTCCTCTTATAAATGCACAATGCCTTATTTCTGCATTTTTTCCTATTATTGCTGGTCCATGTATGTATGCAGTTGGGGCTACGGTTGCAGTTTTTGCAATCCATACATCATCTCCTATTTTGTCATATTCTTCTGGATCTAATGTATTTCCCAGTTCTATTATAAAATCGCTTATTTTAGGTAATACCTCCCATGGGTATGTTGCTCCCTCAAATATTTTTTTTGCTATTGTTTCTTCTAAATTATATAAATTTTTTATTTTGCATTCTTCCATTCTCTTTCTCCTTTTTTTAACTTTTGGACGTGACAATAAATAAAATATTAATCTCACAAAAAATTTTTTATAGCCACTCTCCATTTTTCCTAATATAAACTTTTTTTATACTTTGAACAAGTATAGTATATATTATAAGTAATAAGACAACAAACAAATAATAACTTACTGGTAATATTTCAAAATTAAATGTGCCTACATTGTGTAACAATATTGGTGTTACTATTGTTCCTGCTATTGTTATAAATGTTGATATTGTTAAAAATTTATTTGCTCTTGATTCAATAAATGGTATTTTGGCAGTTCTAACATAGTGAATTATCATTGTTTCACTTATTAAGCATTCTACAAACCACGCAGTTTGAAACCATGATTGTTTATCTACACTGTTATATCCAAATACAAACCAAAATACTACAAACGCTATTACATCTGTTATTGAACTTGTAATTCCCATTACATTCATGAACTTTCCAAGTCCTTTTGTATCCCATTTTCTTGGTTTTTCCAAGAATTCTTTATCTACGTCATCATATGGGATTGCTATTTGTGATATGTCATATAAAAAGTCTTGTATTAACATTTGTATTGGCAACAATGGTAGAAATGGTAAAAAGATACTTGCTATTAATATGCTAAATACATCTCCAAAGTCTGAACTTAATGCCATTTTCATATATTTTATGATGTTACCATATACCTTTCTTCCTTCTATTACTCCATCATATATTACTTGCAAACTTTTTTCTAGCAAGATTATATCACTTGCCTCTTTTGCTATATCAGTTGCAGAATCTACGCAAATTCCTACATCTGCTGTATGTAGTGATGGTGCATCGTTTACACCGTCCCCCATATATCCTACCACATGACCGTTTTTCTTGTATGTTTTTACAACTCTTTCCTTTTGTAATGGATTTAATCTCGCAAAAACATCAACTTCTTCTACTACTTTTTCTAGCTCTTTATCTGTCATTTGATCTAGTTCTACACCTGTAATTATTCTGTCTGATTTTAATCCTACTGTATTACATATATTTTTTGTTGCATATGCATTATCACCTGTTAAAATTTTTGTCTTTACGCCGATTTTTTTTAAATCATTTATGGTTTTCTTTACATCTTTTTTAGGTGGGTCTAAAAATGCAACATATCCTACAAATGTCATTTCACTTTCATCATTACTATTAAATATATTTACACCTGGATATTCCTTTTTGGTTGCTAGTGCAATTACTTGCATTCCCATATTTGATAAATTATTTGCATTTACTTCAATTTGTTTTACTAAATCTTCTGTTATTGGAATTATCTCATCTTTATATTTTACTTGTTTACAGCATTTTAAAATTTCTTCTATTGCACCTTTTGTAAGCATTCTATAACCATCTTCACTCTTTACAACTACACTCATTCTTTTTCTTGTATAATCAAATGGTATTTCATCTACTTTTTCATATTCTTTTATAACTTGTTTTATTTTATGTTGATTTCCATATGCTATTACTGCTTTATCAACTAAATTTTTTATTCCTGTTCCATAGTAACTGTTTAAATATGCATATTTTAGGATTTCTAAATCTTCTTCCCCCATTACATTTATGTATTTTTGCAATGTTATTTTATCTTGTGTTAATGTTCCAGTTTTGTCTGTGCATAAAATGTCAATTGCTCCTAAGTTTTGAATTGATTGTATATTTTTTACCAGTGTTTTCTTTTTAGCCAGTGTTTTACTTCCTTTTGTTAAATTCACATTCACTATCATTGGCAACATGCTTGGTGTTATTCCTACTGCTACTGATAAAGCAAATAGTAATGCTTCCATTAAGTCATGTCTTATGAATGCATATATTACAAATACTGCTATTGATACTACTACCATATATTTTATTAATAGTTTTGTAATGTTATTCATACCTTTTTCAAAATTTGTTATCTCTTTTTTATTGTCAACTTCTTTGCTCATTCTGCCTAAATATGTATCAAACCCTGTTTGTATTACAACCGCTGTTGCACTTCCACTAACTACGCTTGAACCCATTAAGCATATGTTGTTAATATCAAATATTCCTTTTGGCTCATTTGGTATTGTTGTTTTTTCGACCAATACACTTTCTCCTGTAAATACTGACTGGTTCAAAAATAAATCTTTACTTTCTATTAATATTATATCTGCTGGTATTATTGAACCTGCATTTAGTTTTACAATATCTCCAATTGCTATATTTTCTACTCTTACTTCCTTTTCTTTTCCGCTCCTTACAACGTTTGTACTTGAATATATTTGTGCTTTTAGCTTTTGATTGAATTTGTATGTTGAATAGTTTTGGCAAAATTTTATAAATGCACTGACTACTGCAATTCCTACTATTATTCCTGCTCCAAGTTTGTCTGCTAGTGCAAAGTCTATTACCGCTAATAGTAGTAATATATATATAAATTTGTCATTAAATGCTTTTATAAAGAATTCTATCCAGCTTTTCTTTTCATTTTTTACTACTATGTTTGGACCATTATTTTCATATCTTTTTTCATATTCTTTTTGTGTTAATCCATCTTCTTTTGTGTTATATTCTCTTAGGATTTCTTCTTTGTTTTTCTTTGATATTTCTGTATATTTTTCTAGTAATTCTTTATCTGTGTTTTTCATTTGCTTCACTTTTTTCTTGATTTCAAATAGTTGTATCATTTGTATCACTTTCCTTTTTATTTTATTACTTTGCTTTTTTAATAGGAGCTATCGTTTAGTTATATTTTTTATGGTTGTATTATACCACTTTTTTGAAATTTTGAAAGTTTTTTCTTATAATTTGTTTTTCATTTAATAATATTGCCTTTATTATACTTTTTTGCTATACTATTTACATTATGGAAGAAAAAGAAAGATATAAACACTTAAACAAATATTTAAAAGAAAAATTTGGTGAAAGAACTCTTAAAATATGTATAGATGGAGGATTCACTTGTCCTAATAGAGATGGAAAGATATCAACAAAAGGTTGCATATTTTGTAGCGAAAAAGGCTCTGGTGAATTAATTAGATGTGGATCTGGTCACACTATAACTGAAAAAATAAATAATCAAGTAAAAAATTATTTCAACAGTTATAGAAGTGAACGTGCCAATAAATTTATTGCATATTTCCAAAATTTCACTAACACATATGACACTTTGGATATGCTGAAAGCTAAATATGACGCTGCATTAATCGATGACAGAATTGTTGGCTTAGAAATCGCAACAAGACCTGATTGTATAAATAATGATGTTATAAATTTATTAAAATCATATAAAGATAAATATTATGTATGCGTTGAACTCGGTTTGCAAACCGCTAATGATGTTACTGGTAGTTTGATAAATCGTGGCTATTCAAGTGTTCAATTCACAGAAGCTGTTAAATTATTAAATGAAGCTGGAATTGATATTGTAGTTCATATTATGATTGGCTTACCTGGTGAAAATTTTGAAGACTTAAAAAACACTGTCAAATTTATTAACCAGCATAATATACAAGGTTTGAAAATACACTCAACTTATATTGTACAAAATACGGTTCTTGCTAATATGTATTTTTCTGGTGATTATGAGCCTATTTCTTTGGATTATTATTTAGATGCTCTTACATATGTTATTACACATATTTCTCCTAATGTTATTATTCATAGAATTTCAGGTGATTCTCCGAAAGATTTACTTGTTGCTCCTGAATGGAACTTACATAAAAAATGGGTTTTAAATGGTTTTGAAAAAATTTTGAAAGAACAAGATTTGTGGCAAGGAAAATATTTTTAGTTTCCTTGCCATGAACTCTTAAACCATTTTGGATATTGTTAAATTTGTTGAAAATCAAGTTAACTATGTGTACGTTCTTAAATTGGTAAAAATTAATATTCGTATTCTTGTATAACTTTTCCGTCTACATTTTTTAATATTATTTTATTATCTTCTAATATTATATAACTATGTTCTGTATTGCATTTTGGAAGTGATATTGAACCTGGATTTGCAAAAATATACCCTTCTTTTTGTTGAATAAATCCTTGGTGAATGTGTCCATATATCATTATTTCAAAGTCTTCATATGGAATTTGTTCTATATTGTATTTATGTCCATGTGTAAAATAGAATTTTTTTCCGTTTATTTCCATCAATATATGATCTTTAAATTCAAACTCTGATATCATTTCATCAACTTCTGCATCACAATTTCCCTTTACTACCAATAATTTGTCTTTTAAGGAGTTTAATATTTCTGCTACTTTCATTGGATTATATTCTTGACTTAAATTATTTCTTGGTCCATGATAATATAAATCTCCTAACAATATTATTTTTTCTGGTTTTTCTTTTTCATTTATTTCTTTTATTTTTTCGGCATAATATCCTGAGCCGTGGATATCTGATATTACTAAAACTTTCATTTTCATCCTCCTAAGTTATATTATATCATTCTTTTATTAAAATGTTAATTATTTTATTTTTTTAATTGACATGTCTATACAAAAATGTTATTTTATAGTCATTAGAACTATTAACAACTATATTATTTATTAAGGAGTTGATTATTATGAGTACAATTTTTAACAGTTTGGACACTTATTTTAAGTCGCACTCTGGACCAATCAAGGAAGGAGAAGGACTTACTTTTCGGGTAAAATTGCGGAAAGATATTCAGCCGTACAATGTTAAACTTGTTTTCTTTGGCTTTCAACAGGCTTACAATTCACTAGAATTTGGCCTGAATTTTGAATATTCCGATGAAAACTACGATTATTTTAAAGTAGATATTGCAAATTTGGAAATAAATATCTACGAGTATTATTTCGTATTTGAATCATATGGTTCTCAGAAATATCTGAAAAAATGTTATGATTCATGGGAAGCTTTTATAAGCACTGATAATTCAGGTTGTAACTGGCAACTTACCGTTTATACACCAGTCAAAACACATCCAAATATGAACAAAGGTATAATGTATCAAATTTTTCCTGATAGGTTTTACCGAAGTGGTAAAACAACAAATTTACCTAATGATAGGACTTATCGAAAATGGAGTGAATTACCTTTTTACACAGATGACAAAATCTGTTCTGATTTCTTTGGCGGAGATTTACGTGGAATCATTGAAAAATTAGATTATTTAAAGAGTCTAAGTGTTTCAGTTATTTATTTGAATCCTATATGGGAATCTCAGAGTAATCATCGTTATGACACATCTGATTATACAAAGGTTGACCCTGTTCTTGGGAATCTTGATGATGTAAAAGAACTGCTGTCTAAGGCTCATTCCTTGGGCATGATAGTAATTTTAGACACGGTTTTGAATCATACAGGTTCTGATAGCATTTATTTTAATAAAAATAATCGCTATCCTGTGAATGGCGCTTCCAATAGCCCAGATAGTCCTTATAGGAACTGGTACTATTTCTGGCCAGATGGCATTCATTATGAATCTTGGTGGGGATTTGAAACTTTGCCAAAGTTAAACCAGCAAAGTGAAGGTTATATTAATTACTTTTTTAACAGTGGTGGTGTTCTTGACATTTGGTTTCAGTTAGGTTTTGACGGTTTACGACTTGATGTTGCCGATGAGCTAGATAATTCTACGTTAAATAGGATTTTTGAATCATCAAAAAGAAATTGTGATAAGATCATTATTATTGGAGAAGTATGGGATAATGCCAGTAACAAATGTAATTACGGTCATAGAATGGAATATTTTTTAGGAAATGAATTAACATCTGTTATGAATTATCCTGTAAAAGATGCTATATTAGCTTATGTCAGATATGGTGATCTTTGGTCTAGCAATTTATGGAGAACTTTAATCTCTGTGTACATTGAGGATTATCCTCATGAAATTGCATATAGTCTTATGAATCTATTATCGACTCATGATTCTGTTCGTATGATTACAAAGCTTGCAGGCAAAGAGGTCGATGACCATGATAAAAACTGGCAATTTGAAAATGATACATTGTCTCCTCAGGAATATAGATTAGGAAGAGCTCGGGCTATGATTAGTTATCTAATTTTATATTTTTTACCTGGTGTTCCTTCTATATTTTACGGGGATGAAATTGGTCTTTCTGGTCAAAAGGATCCATTTTGTAGAAAGTGTTTTCCTTGGAACCGGATTGATAAAAAGTTTCTTCATTTTTTCAAGAATTTGGGGAAATTAAGAAACTCCTTTGCAGATTTTCTTTCTATCGCAAATTTTAATATTGTCAAAATCAACAATGAGTTGTGTATATTTACTCGTGATTTTGATGATAAAAGTTTGCTGATTATGGTTAATCGTGCTGATTTTGCAGTAGATATTTCTGATTTTTCTTCCAATTTGCGTAATATTAGCATTTTGTTTTCTATTGGAAATTCTACTTTACAAGAATTGGATTGTTTTGGAGCATTAGTGTTATTGTCATCTGTTTAATTTTGCGCTTTTAAAGGAGCCGTCTTGTGTGACGGCTCTTTTTCTTTTTATATTGTTATACAATTTTATGTCTTGTTACAATTTGGCAATTTAGTTTAGATAACTTATTTTTTCTCATCTATATTAAAATTTAATTTTGCATTTTTATTTGTTCTTCTTTTATTAATGGATATCTGATAAGTTCTTTATTATCTAAGTTTTCTTTATGCATATCTACTGCTGTAATCTGATGATTATCGTATGTTGTATAGTAATAGATTCCTTTGCTTGCATTACAGCAAGATGTGTAAATTGTTATTTCATATTTTCCGTCTTCTAATTCACAGCATCCTCTTTGCTGGTCAACAGAGTTGAGTATATGAAAAAATTGACTGACACTTTCTTTTTCAGTATCTTTTGAAATTGAGTTCATTTTAACAAAGCTTGCTCTTACAAATCTTGATTGTGATGATAAGTCTCCTGGAAGTCCTATTGCTCCCATTCCTCTACTATATCTTTCTAAATTCAAATTTTTTGCAAATTTGTTTTCTGGCGATTTTGCTGATAAATTTATATAATTATTTAGTGCAAACATTTGCTTATCAAATGGTGGGTTGTTTGTTAATATTCCTACTGGGTTTTGATATATCTTTATTCCTTCTTTTACTGCTTCTACGGTTATTGCTTCTGTACTGTCTGCGATTATCCAGTGTAGCTGTGCTAGTGGTAATTGGTCATTAAATGGTTTGTTTAAAAAGTTTATTTTTTCTATTAGTTTTTTTGCTTCTTTTACTGTTGAACATTGACTTAGTATCCATGGTATGAATTCGTATTGTGTTATGTTGTCTTTTCCTTCTTGTTTTTCGTTGTAGTGTGTGTTTCCTACAAAGTTTAGTCCTGCTATTCCTAGTCCTTTTTCGTTTATTGCGTCATAATATAGTGGGTAGTTTTCTACTACATATGCCATTCCTATTATTGCGTTGTGGGTTTTTATTGGTTCTTTTTCTTTGAATTTGAATTCGTAGTTTCTTGGTGTTATTGTTATTTCGTCTCCGTATGAGATTTCATAGTCTAGTGTTCTTCCTATATAGAAGTCTTTTGTTTTGTATGTTGCTGCTGTGCACATTGTTTTTCCTCCTTTTTTGTTTTTTCTTTTAGTTTTCCACTATTATATCACAATATGTGGATTGTTTATGTTTTTTTATTTTATATTGTTTTGATGTTCTAATAAAATAACAATCAAATTCAGCATCTTTTCCTTTTAAATAATAATCATTTATATTCTAATATATTTAAATAACAATGAATAGCAAATACATCTTCATTTGTTCCACAACGCTTTACATTCTAATATATTTAAATAACAATATTAGCCTTCTTATATAATGACATTAATTTGTCTTCCTTTACATTCTAATATATTTAAATAACAATAAACTATAATGTACTACTTCATCTTCACCTAAAAACTTTACATTCTAATATATTTAAATAACAATATATATAGAAACTATAAGTGCAAAAAACGCAACGGACTTTACATTCTAATATATTTAAATAACAATTTTTTCTCTTGCATAAGCTGTTATAAAACAACCCATCTTTACATTCTAATATATTTAAATAACAATCATTTCAGTTATTCCAAATTTTAATGCTCCAATGTTCTTTACATTCTAATATATTTAAATAACAATGCCCTTCACCAGACTATCAAAGTCCAGTAAAGACTGTCTTTACATTCTAATATATTTAAATAACAATTATCCGAGAGGTATTCTATCTCCTTCTAAAACTTTAAGCTTTACATTCTAATATATTTAAATAACAATGCTAGATAGTCATATCCAGCTTTAACTGTGCCTAAAATCTTTACATTCTAATATATTTAAATAACAATTTAGCACAAGCTTTCAATATGTCAAAAACTGATTTAACTTTACATTCTAATATATTTAAATAACAATTATCAATTTAAAGGAACTGCAACAACTACTGATAACTTTACATTCTAATATATTTAAATAACAATATGAGAATTAACTTTATAGATAAATTATTGAAAGAGCTTTACATTCTAATATATTTAAATAAAAATTTTTTGCATACGTTTAATAAATTCAACCATAGACACTTTACATTCTAATATATTTAAATAACAATTAGCAGCTTATACATAGCAACAGTGGCATTTTCAGTACTTTACATTCTAATATATTTAAATAACAATTAATCTAATACATAAATATTTATTTTGTTCGTTAATCTTTACATTCTAATATATTTAAATAACAATTAGTAAATGGCTATGAAGAAATAAGACAAGTAAAAACTTTACATTCTAATATATTTAAATAACAATAAATAACAATTTATACCAACACCGTATTCAAAGTACTTTACATTCTAATATATTTAAATAACAATAAAGAAACTATTGCAAAATGCGTTGAAAGATTTAACTTTACATTCTAATATATTTAAATAACAATATCTTTATCTGTTACCACTATTCGACTGTCTCCGCTCTTTACATTCTAATATATTTAAATAACAATTTCGTCAATAGGGTATTACTTTGATTTTCTTGACAATCTTTACATTCTAATATATTTAAATAACAATTTATATTTTCTTTTATATCTGTATAATTTAAAGTATCCTTTACATTCTAATATATTTAAATAACAATAAAATCTTGTCCTATAATGCTTTAATTAACATTCTATCTTTACATTCTAATATATTTAAATAACAATAGGTCTAAAATTAATTCCCTCTATAAATAATATCTAATCATAAAATCTGTCTATCTAGCCCTATAATATAAAAAAAGCAAAAAGTTAAAAACAATAATCTTCTAAACCTCTTATTTTCAGTAGTTTCATTATCTGTCATAACCTATATGTTTTATTCTCAATTCATATCGACAGATAATTATAAAAAATTATCTGTTATATCTTCTTCCTCTTTACCCCAAAATTCTTTTTCAAGCCATCTCTGACTTCTACTCTTAAAAAAAATGACACTATCTTTATCTGTTCTAATACATTTATTTAATTCCGACTTCAACTTTATTACTTGTGATTCTAACAATTCTCCTTCGAACACTGAATTCTGAATATGTACTAAATATTTTTTGCATATTTTAAATACTTTTCTTAGAACCTTTTGTCCTTCTTTATTTTCCAAATTAATATCGTAAACCAAAATCACATACATATCACCACCACATTTTAAACCCTTCATACTTTTCATCTTCTAAAAATTGCTTTATTAACTTATAGACCTCTAGCCTCATTAAATACTCATAACTAACTTCTCTACCAAGTTTTTTATGTTTTATTTTTGTTTGTAATCTCAGATCAACTTCTCTTGTAATCTCTTTTCTTGCCTTATCTTTTATATATGTAAAATTTAATCCATCTTCAAAATTCTTTTCTGTTATCTGTTTTTTATTTAACATTGAGAAAATCAGTCTATCTGCTATGATTGGTTTAAAAATTTCAGCAATATCTAAGCACAAAGAAAATCTTCTTTCTGATGGCTCATGTAAATAACTTATAGTTGGATTTAATTGTGTCTTATAAATTTCGCTTAGTACTCTTGTATATATAATTGTATTGACATATGAAATTAGTGAATTTATTGCATTATCAGGTGGATTTTTTACTCTTTTTTCAAATGCTATATCTTGGTTTATTATTATATTCCATGAATCATAATATACTTTTCTTATATTTCCTTCTATCCCCATCAATTCCGGTACATCTTTACATAAATTTATCTGTTTTCTTAGATAATCTATTTCTTCCATATATTTTTTTAAGTCTTTTCCTCTATTATTGTAATATGTTAAATTTCTGTAAATATTATATGATGCTGCTTCTATAAATGATTTTGCTATGTTTAATCTTTTTTCTATATCATTATAGTATTCAACTTGTTTTATAAGTAGTTTACCTGAAACAAGTGATTCTTTTGGGCAATAAGTTCCTGTATAAAATCCATAATAATTAAAAAAATGTATATTAATTCCATATAATGATAAAAAATTTAATAAATTTGTATTAAAGTCTAATTCTGTCATGACATAAATATCATCAACTCTTTCTACTGGTATAGATTTTTTTGTGTTATCTTTGTATACTATTTCTAATGTATTATCTTTTCTTTGTAGCCTCCCGCTTCTATATAAATAATAATATTGTTTCATGTCTTCCTCCTTATACATAACATAGATCATAATATGAACATTTAGTACATATTTTTGAATCAATTTTTTGTGGTGGTTTTTCCATTTCTACAATTTCTTGTATGTTTTTTATTACATTATTTAATATCTTTCTGTCTTCATTTTCTAATATTATTTCTTTTGATTCTCTTAAAAGCGGAAAGTCTATTTTTGCTTGTATATTTTTTACACCTTTATTTTCTAAATAATACATGTAATATTTTATCTGCCATATTCCAGCACCTTCAATAGACTTCGTCTTTTTGACTTCATGTAGTACTGCTCCATTTTTAATAAAGTCTATATTTATAGTATTGTCAATCAGAATTTGCTTTTTTTCTCTGCTATATGTTGTTTCGTCAATTATTCTTCCTATTTGTACTAATTCACTGTTTTGTTCCATATTAATTTGATTAGCAAAATACCACAATCTTCTATGACATATGAAATAATAGTAAATCATTATTCCTGTAATGTTCATTGTATCGTCTCTTTTCTTATAAAATAATTTTTATGTGATTATGTATTTTCACAATGCTTTACAATTCCCTTGAATTCATTGAATATTCTTCATCATTTTCTAAAAGCAATCCAATTTCGTTATCATATTTTGTATCAATAATATATTTTTCTTTAATGTATGGACATTCTATTATGAGATTTCCTAATTTCTTTTTGTTAGAACTACTAATTGATATAAATAATTTATCTATTCTTCGTTTTAACTCATATTTTTTCTTTTTGTCTGACTCCTTTGAATATTCTTCAAATAAATTTAGATTATTATCATAAATAATTTTAGGAATAACATCAATATTATTAATATTTCTCAATATTCTTTGAGCATCATTTTTGCTTGTATCATAATCAATAATATTATCTAATACTCGAAACGCTTCATTAAATTTTTTGTAAAAGTCTGTATTTTGTAGCATTTCTTTTGAATATAATTTATCAACTAAATCTATTTTTGTTTTTTCTTCTAAAATTTGTCCATTGTAATCTTGCAATAATTCAATACTTTTTTGATGTATTTCTTTGTCGTATATGTATCCAACACCACTTGTTTCTTTTATATAGATTTTTATATTGGGCTCTTTACCCTCATATTTTCTGCTTCTATAACATCTTCCAAATCTTTGAAATAAACTGTCTAATGTAGACATTTCTGTATATAGCATATCAAAGTCGATGTCTAATGAAGCCTCTACTATTTGTGTTGTTATCCATATTCCTGATTCATCTTTTTGTTTTGAAAATTCTTTTATATCTCTTTCTTTTTCACTCCTGTCCTCTTGTTCAAATCTTGAATGTAATAAATTTACTTTTTCAACTCCTTCATTTTTTAGAAATTTATATAATTCTATGGCTTTATTTATTGTATTTACTATTATTAGGACTTTTTTATTTTTTGATTTTTCTTTTATTTCATCTATGTCTTCATTAATTGATTTATCTATTATTTCAAATTTATGCCTTTTTGTATCCTTTATAAATTCATTATATTCAAATTTTATTCCCATTTCTTGTAGTTTTTTTCTGTATATTCTAGGAAGTGTCGCTGTCATTACCATAAATTTTCCATCTAAGTTGTTTATCATTTGAAGTCCTTTTAATAATACTGCTACTATTTCTGGCGAATATGCTTGTATCTCGTCTATTACAACTTTTGAATAACTTAAAGTTGCATATATTTTTTCATATCCTCTGTATTTGAATACAAATGGAAAGATTTGGTCTATTGTACATGTGGTAATTTTTTCATATAGATTTCTTGCTTGTTGTATTTTGTTAAATTCATCTTCTTCATTTTTTTCATCTAAATAGTCTAGTGCTGTTGAGTGTAATAGTCCAACATGTCTGTATCCTATTGTGTCTTTTATTCTGTCATATATTGCATTTATGCTTATTCTTAATGGTAGTGTGAAAAATGTTTTGTCATTTTTGCTCCATAAAAGTGCTCCTTCTGTTTTTCCCATTCCTGTTGAGCCTATTACTATTACATTTTTGTCTTGATTTTTTTCTTCAAATTGTTGTAAATCGTTTTCTTTGAAGTTTTGCTTTTTCATGAATTCTTTTACAAAATCGGCTATTTCATCTTTTGTTTGGTCTTCTACTGCTATCCATGCTGAACTACAATGGTCTAGTCTATGTAATAGTCCTTTCATCAGGCAGTATTCGTTGTATAGTTCGTCTCCTTCTGTAATCCTTGCTTGTCCTTCTACCATTCCTAAATATAATGTACTTAATTTGGAAATTTCAATTTGTAGCTCTTTTTCTATTTTTTCGATGTTGGGTTCTATATCTTCTTTTATTATTTCTTCTAGTAGTTCTCTGTCTATGTGTATTTTATTGTTTCTCTCGTGATGATAATAGATTGCTTGGTATACTAGTTTTCTTTCTTTTTTGGTCATTTCATATTGTTTGTATGGTACAAACATTGGAGATATTTGTTCATGTTTTATTTCTGGATTGTCAAATTTTGTTGGTATTAGTTTTTCTCCTATTGCTTCTCTTATTACATTTTGAAATCCTGAGAACACTTTTCCTGTGTCATGATATTGACATATTATTTTCATTAGTTGCCAAAATCTCTCTTTTGGCATTTCTATTGATTGTGTTATTTTATCTCCATATTCATTTTTTAATATTTCTAAGTTTTCTAATAGTTTATCTGTATGTTCTTTTATTGTTTCTGTCGGATTTGATTTTGCATAATATTTATACTCCATTTGGCATCCTTTCACTATAAAAATAAATATTGTCTCCATCTTCATCTTGTAATATTTCTTCAACGCTTTTATTTGTGTGTTTTTCTATATATTTCACATTTACTTTGTTCCATTGCCTTACATCGTCTTTTACTTTATATGTAGTATTTAGTCTATAACTGATTCCATCTATTTCGTTGTCTATCCATTCAGGTATATACGCATTAATTTTTATATTTGTTTCATCTACTTCTTCTACATTTTTTAAAATTTTAATTCCGTCTATTCTTATAAGGTCTTCATTTCTTCCTAGTGTGAATGTTTCGGTTCCGTTTATTATGTTTTTATATATTTTGTCTATTATTTCGTCTTCTGCTTGTACATGTATAATCAAGTTAACGTTTAATAATTGATGTACATTTCTTGGCATTGATGTTACTTTGTCTTTTCCTTTATACATTCTTAAATTTTGATAGTTACTGAATATTCCTTCATAGTTTCCTTGTATAGATATGTTCATTGGAAAGTATTCTCCTGGTTGTGCTTGTAAGATTTTATGGAACATACCTATTACTGTTGAGTATGGTGGTAATGGATATGTTTCTGCTACTTTTGTAGCGAATGGCTTTTTATAACATGCTGTTTCTTGGTATAGTTTTAGTTTTAATATTTTCATTTATACCAATCCTTTCTTTTATGCTTTGTAATATTTTTCATTTCTTCTATGCTAAAAAATTATTAAGTTTATGCTTTGTAGTATTCTTCTACTTTTTCTTTTAAATTTTTGAAGAATTCTTCTATATTTGTTGTTTTTCCTTCAAACATTTCCTCTATTTCTTTTTCATTTTTGAATGTGTTTTTTACTATTCCTATTTTTGTGTCTTCTGATATTGAGTTCTCTCCTATTGTTAATGTTGCTGTGTCTTTTAGCATTTCTGTGTCTATACTGAATTGTCCGTCTTTTCCGTTTAGTTTTATTCTTCCTAAGAAAAATGGTGAGTTTATGTCATACATTCCTCCTATTACAAATACTGGACTTAGGTTTTCTTCTCTTCCTCTTATTTCTCTGTTTAAGATTTTTACTATGTCTAGCAATTGGTTGATTCTTTTTGCTTTTTCTTCATTTGGTAGTTCTATTTCTCCGTCTTTTCCTATTTTTTCTAGGTCTATTGTTATTGTGTATGTGTAATAACTTAGGTGTTGTTCAATGTTAACAGGATCAGCATGTCTTGAAATTCTATCAGCCAATCCTTTATTTGTTAAGAACTCCATATCTCCTTTATATTCTTCTAAAGATATTGCATTACTTAGTCTTACTGCTGCACTTCTTGTGTCTGAATTTTTTTCTTTTGTTGTCCTAAAATACCCAAATAGATCCATTTCCTCTGAATCCTTTATGGTTAATCCCTTTTTAAATTGTACTGTTCCTTCTTTTGCATCAACAACATCATCATATCTCCAATGAAATGTCTCTTTCCCCATTCTCGCTATGTCATATCTTATCGCTTGTCTTGATGCAAATGTGTATATACTTCCATCTCCTCTTGTTAACTTCTTTAATTCTGATATGTTCCCTATTGACTCTCCATAATTCATGCTACTTGCTTTAAATATCATTGTTATTGATATTCCTTTTTTATTTTTTATATTTTCCATTTCATTTTATTCCTTTCTTACTTTAAATAGCTGTAAATATATTTAAATTTTTACTTTTTGTTATCATATTGATTTATACATTAAAATCACTACTCTTCATCTTTTTTATCATATCTATTTGATATTAGTCCTGCTAAAAAGCTGTACGCTATTGATTCAAAATCTAAATTTTCAGTTTGCATTGTTTCAATAAAAATAGGCGATACATCTTTTCCCATTGACATATGTATTCTTATTACAATGTCCATAAATTGTTTTTTATTTCCAGCTTTTATACTATTTAACATTTTATATGTGTATCCATTAATTTTGTTTTCTTCTCCTGTTCTTTTTAAATCTTCATTGCATTGTATTCCTAGGTTATACAATACTTTTAATTTAGCATCACTTTTTTTGATTTCTTCCAATTTTATGTCCTCCTTTTTTAATAGATTTAGTATCATTCTCACTCTTGTTGCTAAGAATTCTTGATATCCATTTATATTCTCTTTATTTAATTCATTTCTTAATCTGTCATTTATTATGTATTTGATGTCTTTGTTTTGTAAAATATTGTCTACTATTTGTAGTCTATATCTATAATCTATTATTTTTGATAATGTTTGTTCTGAATATTCTGTAAAAAATCTTGATACATATCTTTTTATATTGAAATATTCAATTCTGCTATATGCTAGATACTCGGCTTCTAATTCCACAATAAATATGTTATCTAATTGCCAAGTACTTATTTGCTTGTCTTGTTCTACTATGTCTAATATTAATTCTGTATATGGTGTTCCCTCTCTATTTTCATATCTTGATCTGTTTCCAAAATTCATGTTGGTTTTATATAATTTTTCAACACTTGTATCTAAGTTCACAAAACTTAATACATCTTTTTCTTTATACACCCATTTATTGTTATCTATAGTTTTTAATGTTTTTCTAGTTTTCGTCATACCTGCTGGTATGCAAAATAAAATCAGCTTGCATATGTCACATATTGGCATTTTAATATTTCCATTCCAGAAAAAATTTTTGGATTCATTACTAATTGCCAAAGGGATAAAATGCTTTTCTGAATAATCTTCAGATACAAATGTTTTATTTTGGCATAGAGAACATTGTTTTACTTTTTCTTCTTTTAAGTATGTTTTTATTTCTTCTAGTGTTTTATTTTTGCTAATGTATTTCTTTTGTAAATTAGAATAAATTTTTTTAATATTGCCTTTTATGTCTTCACTTCTAATATTTTTTAAGTATTGATTTATTTCTTTTATATTATATTTTCCATCTATAACATCTTGAATAAATCCTTCCTCAACAATATTACTAATATAATCTTTATACATTATGTCTTGTTGTTCCTCGAAGCTTTTCTTAGCTAAGTTTTTTTGAAAAAACGAAGCTTGTCCAAAATATATTTTTCCTAATTCTGTTCTAAAAGCATTTAAAGTTAATTTTTTGTTTATATTGTCTTTCTCCATATTAGTCAATATTTTTTCTTTTATTTGTATAATTTTTTCTCTTGTTATTGCTTTATCAATTTGGTCATATTGTTCTTTTATTTCATCATATGTTTGCTCGTCTATTTTTTTTATTTTGTCTAATTGTTTTTTTACTGCGTCTTTTATGTATTTTTTATTTGTTTTTATTTTGTCTTTTCTTTGTTTTTCTTCTTCTTTGTTTTCTAACGTTGTTTCTATGTTACTTTCTATATATTCAAAATTTTTTAATATTCTGTCTTTTACCCTTTTGACTACATTGTATTTATCAAAAAAATATTTGAAATAATATTTATGAAAATTCCTTAAATCTTCTGTATCAATTTCTATATAATTATTTCTTTTTACTGCAAATTGATCATTATTATGTTCTAATATTTTTAAAAAACCTGTAATTCCACTATTATAAAACCAGTCATTCAAGTATATTTTTGTTTTCACTTTTACACCTCCTTTTTTATTATTATATTATTTGAAACATTCCAAATCCTGCTGAATGCTTACTTCCTATTCCTGATTTATATAAATATTTTAGCAATTCTTTATTTCCACTTAGCTCAAATGTTCCTGTTGAACATTCTATACATTTTTCGTAAAATTTGATTAGTACTTTTTTGGCCTTTATTGGTTTTATTGTAAATGTGTCTACTATTTCTGTTGGCATGTTTGTTATTTTTAGTTGTTCTTTGATATTAATTTTTAGTGTTTCCTCAAATTTTTCGTTCTCATATGAGTAATAATAGTCTTTGTTATTTTCTCGTAATCTTATACATAATGGCGCTTGAAATTTCACTGATATTTTTTCTGTTGTTATTTCTTTTTCGTTTGCCATTGTTATATTTTCTAATGTCATTGAGTTGTTGTTGAGTGAATATTTTTTGTGTTTTTGTTTATTAAATGAGTTATATAGTATTATTCCTGTTTCATAATCTGATGTTGTTATGTTTATTTCTAGTCTTTGATCTTCTAATATTATTTTATCTTTTTCTATTTTTTGTTGTTTGTAGTATGCGGAGAATGCATATTGTTTTATTATTGGGTCTTTTCCGTTGTAGTATTTTTGGTAATACTTTTGATTATATTCTTCTAGACTGTGTTTAAAATAGCTTATTATTGTTTTTCTGTATTGTATTGGTATTTCTTCTTTTTCTAGTTTAAAGTATAATTTAAATCTCATTTTTCCACCTTCTTTTTATTTTTTATTATTATATCATAACTATAACATTTTGTGTCGTATTTATGCTTTTGTTTTTATATTTTGTATTATATATTATTTGTTTTGAATTTTTTGTCGAATTTTGTCGTAATTTATTTTTTTATGTTGTTGGGAAGTTGATATTTTTTATTTTGCATTGGTTTTCTATTATAATTCTTGTGGTTTTGTTGATGTGTTTGAAGTTTCATTTTATTTTTTTACTATTGGTGGTTTTTATTTTGTTTTATTGTATCTTGTGGTATGTCTTCGGGTTATGAGATGTGCTTGAAACGTTTATGTAATTTAGTGAAATCAAGGGTTTTAGCTGATTTATCAATAAAAATTGGGGAAATGGTTTTTAGAACATTTGTGCATTTTTTTGAACTCTTTGGAGGAGTTTTTCCCCAACTTTTCCCCAAGTGGTTTGATACACATGTTCGCAATAAAAATTAGATAAATGGGAAACCTAAAAATTTATTTTGGAGGTTTTAGAAATGAATAATAAAATTACTTATCGTAGAGAAGGAGATTATTTTATTCCTGATTTAATTATGGAGAATTTTAACGAGGATTATCGTATTGGAAAATATGTAAGGTTAAGGTTAAATTATATTAAAAATTATAAAAGAGGCTTATATACTGAATTAATGATAAATGGAACACTATCTAAACATTTAGCAGATATTGAGCAATCTGCTAATGAACGAGTTAATTTAATAATTAAGCAATTAGCTGAAGCTAAAAATATTAATGAAGATTTAAAGAGTCTTAATCAACTTGCATGGGTTCAAGCTACGAACAATATTAAAAATAGAGCTGAAGAAATTGTTTATAATGAAATAATTTATGTGTAGGAGGATTTGAGATATGAGTTTTAGAGAAGTTAATGATGATATTTTGAAAGAGTGGTTATTATATAGAGAGGATGAGCTTTCTTCTCTTACTTGTGAGGAAGATAGAAAACATTGGGTTTATTTTGATGAGATTTCTGATAAGATTTTGAATTCTATTCCTAAACAGAATAGGGATTTTGTAAAAAAGCAACTTAATGTTCTTGATGATAATTTTTTGGATTATCTTGGTTATTGGAATGAGAAGTATTATAGAAATGGTTTTTGTGATGGAGTTCAGATAGTTATGGGATGTTTAGATAAATAGTTTAATTACACCGGTGCTACAAATTATAAAAATTGTAGCACCGGTGTAATTTTTATATCTACTATTTCATTTTTTCTATTTCTTTAAGTAATGATGAGAAATTGTCAATTGTTGTACTATCATACTTTTTTTCTTTACATTTAATTTTTGTAAGCATATCCGTGACATAATTATATTTTTTTTCTTTATAATCTGATTTTTTAAATCCAAACTTTTTTCTATCTTTATCTGAAAAAATATTTTCTATTTCAAAATTAATACTTTTGTCACATGTCTTTGAAGAATTAGCAAATATTACTTTATCTATAAAAGGACTATTGGTATCCTCTAAACTCTGATATATTGATCTGCCTTTATCATCTTGATCTAGTAATATTACAAAATTGCATCCCCACCCAAACAATATGGCAGCTATTGAAGTAACGTCATTTGCTCCATTACTCGGAATTATTTTATATTTCATTTTATTATCAGTACTTTCACTATACCCTATTAAGCAATAATAATCTGTTATTCCCTCTGTAATAATATTACATTCTGAATCTGATGGTCCCATATCATACGCTGCATCACAACCTAATGCATATAAAATTGGAGTTATTGTATCATACCTACTTTTTTCATTAGTTGGTATAGTAGTAATTTTGTTATGTATATGACTATATCCGTCGTCATCTTTTATCAATGCCCTTATTGAAAGTAAATCCTCTTTATCTATCATAAAAGGTGAATGTGTTGTGTATATGATTTGTTCCCCATTCTTTGATAAGTCAGACAAGAGATTTCTTAGTTCTCTTTGTGCGTTAGCATGCAAATATACTCCAGGCTCATCTAATAAAAGTATATGACTTGTCATTGTTCCACTGCTTTTATTTTTATATAATAATTGTATAAATATACTAACATACCACTTAAATCCATTACTTCTTTCCGTATAATCTAAATACGCGCCAGAAGTACTTTTTATCATAATATCTAAGCTATCTGATTTTACATCTATTGCAATTTTAAGAGTTTCTTGCAAATAAAATTGTTTAAATTTCTTTATAAAGTTTTCTTCTATAAGTCTTTGTATGTCTTCTTCACATTCACGTATTTTTGTACTTTCTTTTTTTTCCATTACACTAATTAACTTTTTAGAATCTATTTCACATATATTAAATAATTGATATAATATTGATCTATCATTATATTCTTCTAATTCTTCTTTTAACTCAGAAATTGTGTATCTATTCTTTAAATCTACATTTTCAATTTTTACGAAATTAGGAAAGTTCAAATAAATATTATCTAATCTTCCTATCATTGTTTCAAATAATTCTAATAATTTTAGTATTTTTTCATCTTTTGTTGCCTTCAATGTATTAACAAAACTATCATAGAATTCTGGTTTCACAAAGATTTCTTCCTTAACCTTTTCAAATCCTTCGATAATTATTAACATCTTTTTTCTATTTTCTGGTTTGCTTATAGGAACTTCATCTTTTAATATTAATATTTCTTCTAAAATTTCTTTATATTCCTTTAGATTGACAATATACTCTCCAAACTCTTCATTTATTTTATATATATCCTTATCTTCTAAAATAACTGATACTTTACCTTTATAGTTATCGTATAAAAAATTCTCATTTTCTTTTGTTTCAAAAAACAATTCAATTTTTACATCTTTTTCTGATTTTCTATTGTTTTTTTCAAATAACTTATTATCTGATATTCCTATATAGCCTATATCTGCTAGTGCATCTAATAAATTAGATTTTCCTGATTCGTTTTTTCCTATAACTGTATTTAGATTATTAACATATAAATAATTTTCCTCTTCCCCGAAAGATTTATAGTTGTTAATTTTTACCCCTATTAATTTCAATTTTATTCCTCCATAATTTACTCATTTTATTACTTTCAAATATAATTCCATCATCTCTTCAGCTTGTTTTGTAATCATTTTTACAAATTCAGTATAATTACCTATCAAAGCACCTTCATCTAATGCATCATAATATTTATGTCTTTCTTCTGTCTTTATTATAATTGGTGGATATCCGTTTTTCATAACCTCAAAGTTCATCAATAATCTTGCTGTTCTTCCATTACCATCAATAAATGGATGTATTTTTACAAATTCAGCATGTAATAATGCAGCTACCACTATTGGATGATATTTTTCTTTCCATTCATCATATCTATAAATTAACTTTTCCATTAGCTCTGGTACAATTATTGATTCTGGCGGAATATGTGTTGCACCAGATATAATAACATTTTCTGTTCTATATCTTCCCGCATTTTCATCATCAATTCCCTTTAATACTATTGCATGTAGATTCTTTATATCAAATTCTGTTAGTTCTTTATTATCATCTATTAATTCTTCAAGAAAATCTATTGCTTCTTTATGGTTAATTGTCTCTAGATGTTCTCTCATAGTTTTTCCACCAATAGTTATTCCTTCTAATACTACTTTTGTTTCTTTTAATGTCAATGTATTTCCTTCAATAGCATTAGAGTTATATGTCCATTCTAATTTAAAATTTTCTTCTAATGATTTTAATGTTTCTTTTGGTAATGGCCTTTTACTATCTAATATTTTTTTCTTCTCATCTAAACTTTTAAAAAAATCATTTGAAATATCTATAACAAATTTATCTTCTTCTATTTTATATCTTTTATCAATAGGCTTACTTGTTTCCTCTGGTATATTCCAAGCATTACCTATTTTTATAGCACCTTCTATTCTATTTTCTTGAATTAACCTTCTAATTCTTCTTTCGCTTATATTCCAAAGCTCTGATGCTTGTTTTAATGAAATGTATCCCATTTTTTCTCACCTCTATAATTATTATACCACAATTGGTATATTATAGTCAATGTCATTGTACCAATTGTGGTATATTATTTTTTTGATTTGGAATAATATATTTTAAAAATGAACTTCTTTGCCATAATTGTTCCAGTCAATTTCATAAATATGCTTCGCTCTTTCTTCATCTATCTTTAATAAGATTTCTTTTCCAACAATCCTACAAGCAAGATAGCAAATAATTGCATCGTCTGCATGAAAAGTTCTATCTAGTTCATTATCAGATAATATTTCATGTTTTGAAATGTTATATATATCTATAAACAACATTAAATTATTGGTAACTTTTTCTTCAAATATTTTTCTATCCATTATATATTTTAACAATTCTCCCAATGGATATCTTCTAGTTTTTATCCATTCAATTTTTTTATTCTTTTTTAAATATAATTTAATAACTTCTTCTAAATGATGCCCACAATTCTCTATTGTATATCTAGCTACATCGTTAATATTACATAAATCAAAATCACTTCTGACATATTGTAAACATCTATACACATTTCTAAATTCTGTTCCTTGAAACGGATTTGATAATGAAGGATTGCATCCTTGACAATATCCACCTATTCCTCCAAGTGTTTCATCAAATTTCCATAAATTAGTTGTTTTATAATTCTCACCGTTCTAGTATCATTTGATTTATTATGTAATTAATTATCTCAATTTGTTTTGGATTAAATATTTCATATAATCTCTTTGATTGTTCTAGCATATTTATTACTCCACTCATTTATAATAAATAAAAAGTAGAAAATTAATATCAATAATACTAATTTTCTACTCTTATTTTTATACATTTTATTGATTATATATTTTTTTATTATTTAAAAGCATAATTAATATTATATACCAATATTCTAAATAAATTAGTATTTAATAATTCCAATCTATCTTATCCAATTCGTTTAAAATCTTAACTGCAATTTCAGGCTCTACCATATTTATAAAATACGCTTTTCCGTATAGATGTTCTTTGTAAAATGCTTTTTCACACTTTATATGATTCAAATGTCCTTCAACTCCATATTTCTGACAATAATATATTTCTTGCATTAATTTTCTTTTATATTCTCTTGGAATAGTAACTTTTCCAGAGTTAAGATTTAAACCTGTTACTTCTTGTCTCCTATTATTATAGGCTACCCTTGTCTTGTTTTTATTTAATTTAAATCCTTCATTTTCAACAATACTTTCTGTAACTTTTATTATACTCTCAATACCCTTTTTACCAGATATAGTAATATCATCAGCATATCTACTATACTTTGCTTCGTACTTTTGGCACAATCTAGAAATCCTTTTATCTAATTTTAAACATATAATATTGGCAATTTTGGGACTTGCTGGTGATCCTTGTGGTAAAATGCCTCTATAGGTACATAATTTAGATAATAAAAATGATATTTCTTTTGTGTAACCATAATAGTAAAAAACTTTAAAGACTCTTTCTATTTCAATACTTGGAAAAAAATTCTGTAGATCCATATTTATAATACATTCTTGATTTATATGGACAATCGCATTATCTAAAATAGATTTATCTTTTTCAAACCCTTTAGCAAACTTTGATACTTTCATATGGTTTAAAATATTGTCTAAAATCCATTTTTGTATATATTTCAAATTATTATTAGGTATTAATAGTTCCCTTGTACCTCCTCTTTTCTTGGGTATTAAAACTTTTTTATAGAAGAGTTCTTCTTCACCAAAAACTAATGCGGCTAATTTTTCTTTATTTATCCCTAATAATAATGATAAATGTTCAAAATCAAAAATTACTGGTAAATTATTTTCTAAAAGTTTTTTAGCATATTCTACACAAATATTTGTATAATATTTTCCATATTGTTTTTGAAGTTCAAATTCTAGTTCTTTAATATATTGTTCTTTATCTTTCATAATATACCTCTTTTATATTCGTTACCCATTCTTTTATTGAAATCTACTTAAATGTTTACATTTAAGTAATCGCTCTCACTTCATAGACTTACATCGCAGAGCTATATTTTAAATAAATGAGAGTCGTATTTTTATAAACAACGTTTCTTAAACACATTTGCATTTAACTTATTTATTAAAAATATAGCTCTGGAGTGTAAAGAAACATTATCATTTGAATAGCAACTTGCTATTCTTTTTCTAGCGAATATACTTTTATATTTTTTTGGAAAACTTTTTTGGTATATATATATCATCTATATTCATTTTTTCTAAAATATTGATTTCTATATTTACTATATCATTATTGTACATTATATATATATCATTTTTTTCTATGTTTTGTCTACCCAAATCAGTTATTTCTAATAAATAATTGTTATATGTCAACATATTACTTTCTATAAGTGTCTCAATTAAATTTAATAATCTTGTATGACTAATCCCCAGTTTATCTGCTATCTCATTTATATCATACCTTTCTTTCTTTTCAAAAAAATATTGTAATATTAATAATTTTCTATATTCATCCATTTTCATTTCTCCTGAAATTATTAGCATTTTGAAATTTTCTATATTTCCTATTCTTTTTCATTTTTCTCCATTTTGGTCTTATATCGTTATTTCTTGGAAATAATGGTTCATTTTCATTAGTTTCTTTCCAAAAAATTCCCAATGTATCATTCGGAGTATTATTATAAAAGGATACTAAACCTTCTGCGTTTCCTTTACCCCATATATCTTCCATTATTCCCTTTTGTTTAGAAATCAATTCAAACTCATCTCTTTTTTTTATTGTTTCTTCTTCATTTAACCTTAACCTTAGAAACGCTTTTTCATCTACATTAGAACTATTTATATAAACTTTTATATCCTTATCTTCAAATTCATTTTGTATGTTAATAATTGCATCTCTAGATATTGAAATTAAAAGAATATAAATATTTTTTCCTTTAAATAATTTTAAATTCTTATTTAAATATTTTATAATAGATTCGCCTGTACCACTATAGTCATCTACTAATACAATATTTTTTATATATTGTGTGTCATATTTTTTTATTTCTTTTATATTTATGCAGTAATTTTTTTTGCTTATATTATTAATCATTTTATATTCTAGCATATATTCAATAGAACTACTAATTATAGAATCACTTTTTTCAATATAAGTATATAAAGTTTCATCATTATCTATATTATATTGACTAATAAAATCATTATGTAATTCACTTAATTTTTTATTCACGTATGAATGACCATAATATTCAAATTTTTCTATTAATTTATATATTAACTCTCTATTTTCAACGGGTATAGATTCTATCCACCTTGCATAAATGTCTACAAACCTTTCTATCCTTTCATCACTATTTTCTTTTCCCCATCGTTCGATACAATCATTTTTTATCTTTTCATTAACTTCATCCATTTTTTATACCTTTATATTTTTTATTTATATCTATATTCTTCACTATTTTCTGCAACCATTAAATCACTATAATATTCATCTTCATCAATAGGATAAACAATTTCATTATTTTGATTTAATCTTTTCTTTAGATAATTTGACAAGTTTTTATCTGTACAATAAATATAACAACCTTTTTGTCCTCTGGTCATTAATGTCCTATATGTATTTTTTATTATTTCATCTGCTATTTTCTCTGCCTTGTCAAAATCTTGTTGGAACATTTTATATATTCCCTTTATTGATTGGTCTGTCTTTGCTCTCTCTGTAACATCTGTAACTATTTTGTTGTTTTCATATCTTAGATCATTACCTATAATTACACCTACATAATCAAATTCTAATCCTTGAGCAGTATGTATACATCCTATTTCATTTACCGAATTTGGATCAATTGCCCATGTTTGACTATTACCTAAATTCCAACTCATTGCAAAATTATATTCTGGAATTGTTATATCAAATACATCTGATTTGTTTTTTCCATCTTTTATCCAATCCCAACAATATCCTGCAAGTAATCTAGCTTTATTATTTATTTTATTTTTTTCAAAAATTATATCTCTCACTTCATTAGGAGTATCACAAACCTTAATATCGTAATCTAAATCAAATCCATCACTGTTAGCTGTTTTTCTAATATCTAATACATCATCTAGCCAAGCAATATATCCATCTGATCCATTACATCTGAATTGTGATTCCAACTCCATTATTTCTGATTCTGCATTTGCTTGTTCAATATATTTTTGTATTTCTTCAACACTTCCAATATCTTTTAAAGTAACCTTTTGTGATTCATCTATAAAAAATATTGAAAATTTTGAGGAATGAATAATTTCTTTTATTTGATTTTCTCCTAAATTTTGAAACATTCCAGACTTTGCATTTAACCTATGAGCTTCATCAACAATTAATACATCAAATTCATTCTCAGCAGATTCAACAAATGAACCTGAGCCTTTAAATAAATTATTTATTCTTGTTTTTCTAAAATCACCACTTAATTTTGTTGCATATACATTTCTTGGTGCTGCATTCTTTGTTACATATGAACAAACCATTTTTTCATTTGTTAATTTTACTAACAGATTAATCGCTAAAACCGATTTTCCTGTGCCTGGTCCACCTTTAACTATTAGTACTCTTTTATTTCCGTCTCTATACGATTTTCTAGCCATTTCTAATGCTGTTTCATATACAAGTTTTTGATCATCAATCATAATAAATTCTTCATTGCCTTGTAACATACTTGATAAAGCATCTTGTAACGATTTAGATGGTCTAATTTTTCCATTTTCAATCATATATAATGTTTCTTTATCATCACCATATTTAATGTACTTATTTATAAAATCTCTTAATTTTTCTACATCACCTTTTATAAAAGCAGGTGCTTTTTCTAAATAATATTTATAATTATCTGATAGTAATGTTGGAGGTGTTACAGTTAGATAATTATGAAGATATGCACATGGATGTAAATCTATTTGTCTATCTTGTACAGTTTCATTGTAATCTTCTATTGTTGTTGCATATGACCATGCTTGATATGACGGATGTGCTACTTCTCTTAAGGCATGTCCTGTATATGCTTGTACTATTCCGTCTTTTCCATTTACAATATCAGCCTCTGTCCATTGTTTTAACTCTATAATAATAGCAGTATTCTTAAACTGTCCATCTTTGCCAGTAATAATAAAATCTACTCTCTTAGAAGTATTTGGTATTTTAAACTCAATAGCTATTCCTACATTTCCAGGAATGTTATTATCTATTAAAACTTTCATCATATATTGCATAGAATTATTCCATGCTTTTCTTTCAGACTGAGATGTATGATACCCCATCTTTTCATAGAATTTTCTATCTATATTTTCTTCGATTCTATCTTGTACAACATCTTCTACAAATAGTTGCTTTGTTGCTTCATATACTATCATAATAATTGCCCCCAATAATTATTATTTATATCTTTTTTAAATAATTTATTCTTTCTAAATTAACTTTATCAATATATTTATCATAATCAAATATAGTGTTGTTATATAAATCATTCATAAACTCAATTAGAAGATTTTCCGAACAAAAATTAATCGGTAAGAACACTTTTTTATATACATCTCTTGCTAGTTTTTCAGTATAAAAAGGTTCTAAATCTGAAATTGCTTTTATAATTCCTGGTGCTAAGAATATATTTGAATATGAATTTAACAGTTGATCTTTGTCATATATTCCTTGTTTATATAATTCTAATAATTCAACTGTAGATACCCCTGACAAATCATATATTATTACCATAATAAGCATTTCTAGAGCTCTTTCATTTTTTTCTTCTTCTTTTAACAATTGATACATATTATAAAAATTATTTCTGACTAATCCATATTGTTTATTTTTAGAATATTCTATAGTTCTATGGTTAAAAATCCCCCATGCTAAATCATTAAAACTCGAATAAGAGTTAGATTGTTTTTTGGCTTTTAAATAGTCATCAATCGTAATTTGCCAACTTGAATGAGTATGTATTTTTATATAATCTCTATTCTCATCTAAAAACTTTTTGCCTTTCTCTGATAATACATATATTTGCTTATATGATTTTATTTTATTTATAACTTCCTCTGGAACTTCTTCTTTAATTCTATTTATTAGTTCCAACTTTTTTCCAGTTACTTTTAAATTACTATCTTTCAAAATATTTTTTAATTCATCAACTTTATAGGTGTTTAGAATCTCCGCTATATCTGCTAATCTATAATAGCCCTGTTCAATTAACTCTTTATGATATTTCTGAGGATTTAATAAGCCACATTCATAAATTAAATATCTTACATAATCAGTATTTGATTTTATTTCACTATTGCTATTAGCATATAAAAATATCGCTTTCGTATAATCTTGTTTTTCTTTACTATTCATAATAGGTAAGTCATAGTAAGCATTATTTATCTTTCCTATTTCAGCTCCGCAATAACAGCAATATCTAGTTGTCTCTTTTTGAATAGATCCGCAAGAATGACATACTATTTCAGACCTGTTGTTTTGTATAGTTATACCAGTTTCATCCATTTTTTTACTTATCTCTTTTATAATCTTGTTAAAAATTCCCACTATTTATCTCCCTATAACTTATTATATTTTGTACTAACTCCTTTAGCTTTCTCCACAGGATATTTCTTCCTTGTCTTATCTAGCTTTTTTAATATAATTTCTTCAGGATTTACATTTAGTTTCATAGCCATTTGAATGCAATAAGTAAAAACATCCGCTAATTCTTCGCAAACCTCTTCTTTATTATAATTATCACTATTCCATTGAAAACACTCTAATAATTCGCCTGATTCAATCGCAATTGATTTGGCAAGATTTTCTGGAGAATGAAATTGATCCCAGTCTCTTTCTTCGTTGAATTGTTTTATTTCTTGCATTAGCTTATCCATTATTCCGCCTCCTCTAAATAAATCTTTTTCTCAAACGCTCCTCTTTTTTCTTGTTTATTTGTTCTTATTTTTTCAAATTCTTTGATTGAAACATCCATAGAATTTAATATCCCATAAATAACTTCAACTATATCTGCTAATTCTTCAACATTGTTATCTTCTAAATATTCTTTTACTTCTTCTTGTAACTTTTTATTTAATTCTTGTCTATATTCATTGTCATCTAATATTCTGTATTTTGCTATTCTTCCATCTGCTTCAATAATATCTGTTATTTTATCTCTAACAAGTTTATTATATATTTTCATTATTTTCCTCCTATCCTACAAGTATAATTTGTAGCTTGTAGTTTTTCTCTATTTATTGCTCCTTTTATAATCTTTAAATCTGCAGACATTGTTTTTGTATTAAAATTATAAACTCTATATAAATAATATTTATCTTGATATTGTTCAGAAAATTCAATTTCATTTTCTGATATATGAAATATATTATTTAATCCTCCTTTAGTCGTTTTTACTTCTATATATTTTTCATTTCCTTCTTTATCATATGAAAGCACATCAAATCTTTCAGCATTTCCTGCGATTTCTCTTGTTGCAAAAACTTTATCTGCTAGATCTTCTCTTCCTTCCATTATAAGTCTAGTTTTTTCGTATTCTACAACGATGTCTTCACCTTTTTTTCCTAATTCTGTATTCTTTTTTATTTCTCCCTCAAAATTGATATTCTTATTGTTATAAAATTCATTTGTATTTTTCCCTTTTCTACTTTCCGATTCATACGAATATTCTGCTTCTTCTTCATTTAATTCTAATGTAAATTTTTTAGTATCAAATTTTTCAATATCATATGTATTTATTTTTTTGTCATTTATTAATCGATTTGAATTGTCTTCATTCCAGTCTAAAATCTGCCACTTGAAATAAACTGGTTTTTCTCTTTGGTTATCATGATCTACATATGCTAATAGCCCCATATATGTATAATCTTCTTTATCAGATGTTCTTAAAAATAGGTATATATTATTTTTTAAATAATCATGATTTATAAAGTCAATTATTCTTGATTCATTTAAAGTTTGAGAAGGTTGTGATTGCCATGTTAAAATTCCGTTCTCATCTATATTTTCATCAAATTCATGACCAGATTGTTTCTTTCCATATGTTACTAGAAATATATAATCATGTTGTGTTCCTGGAACTCTTATTATTCCATGTAGTCCCCAGGATCCTGTTTGTGGTGTAAAATTTGTATCTGGCGAAAAAACATCATGTATATCTTTTCTTGAATATTTCTCATATCTAACTAATTCTCTCATTTTTCCTCCTATATCAAATCAAATACTACTTTATCTGCTCCTGCAAATTCAAATTTATCTTTTTCATCTTTTATTATCCATTTACAACTTTCATGTTCTAACAATTCTACTTTTTCACTCAATAATTTTGCTTTATAAAAAATTAATTTTATATCTTTTTCAGGATAATGATGTATGCTTTCTCCTATATATTCATTTACTTCTATATCCGCATTAAGTTCTTCCTTTATTTCTCTCATCAATGCACTTTCATAAGATTCATTTTTTTCTACTTTTCCTCCTGGAAATTCCCATAATCCACCCTGAGCCTTTTTTAAATTTCTTTGTGCTATTAAAAACTTATTATTTTTATAGATTACTCCAGCAACTACTTCTATCATTTTTTCTCCTAAATTCCATTTTTTACAAATATATCACAAAATCTTAATTTTCTCAACAAAATGCTCTTTATTTCTACAAAAAAATAGAAGTATTTCTACTTCCATTTTAGATGTATTTGTTTATCTCAAATTTTAAAAAGTCATCCAATGTATCTCTATATTCTTTAAATTTATCATTTATAATAATATTGTTGTATTGATCAAATGATAAATTTTCAATTTGATTATCATTTTCAAATTTATTTATTAAATTATATGTCAAACCTTTTTTCATCAAATTTAATTTTTTCTTATCATTTGTTCCATATACAATTTCATTATATTCTTCTTGACTAATAAACTCCATTTTTAACATAGCCTGAAGAAACCCATTTATTTTATAATTTATAAAATCATCTTCTATCTTTAATTTAACTATAGCTAAATTAAGTAATTCTTTATCAGTTTTAGTATCCAATTTAATATACACTTTATTAAAATTATTTTTATAATCGTCTGTTATTTTTGCTATTTCTCCATAGCTCTTTCCTATATAAAATTCATTTTTTTCATTGTTATACTGAATACTTTTAAAATATCCATATTGGTTTTTAATCCTATCTTTTAATTGAAATTTTTGCATCTTAATAAAATTTTTGTAAAAATCTTTAGTTTCTATATATTTTAATCTCTTTATTTCATAATCATTAATAGATATAATAGAATCTATAAAAATATAACAAATTTTATCTATTATATTTAAATCTTTCCATTTTAGATCTTCTATTATTTCTTTTTTTACTTTTTTAATTCTTTCTATTACTTCTGTTATATTATCATAATATGAATCTATTCCACATTCTATCATTATTTTTTCTATAGTTGCATCTTCTGAATCATCATCTGAAAATAATTTACTTTCTTTTTCAATAATTCCTCGATTTTTTTCTTTTTTATCATCAGATATCTTTAATTTATTTTCATTATATTCAACTAGTATAGGATTTTCAACCCTATCATCTAAATCAAAACTTCTCAACTTTTCTATAGTATTAGACATATTAGAATCTTTTCTGTTATATTCTTCTGTGTTTATAAAATGGATTTGAGGTAACAATTTATCTAAGTTATTGGTATCTGGTGTAAAAACATCATTTAATCTATTTACTCTTCCAATTAAATTAACTATTTGTTTAGTATTCAAAGAATTTACTGTCATTATATATAAGTTATCAATGGGTAAATTTATACCTTCTAATATTACATGATTTGCAATTAAATATCTTAGTTCCTTTATTGTCTTATATTTATATTCTAAATAATCTTTAATTTGATCTGGCATCTTTCCATGAATATATACAATTCCATGTTTTATCAAATCTATTACATTAAAATCTTCATGAACATATTTTTTCAAAGTATCTGCTAATAAATTTAATTCATCATTATTTGTTTCTAACTCTTTATGTTCCTTTATCTCCTTTGCAAATTTTTCAATTTTTACTGGTCTTGCTATAAAAATAAAATTTTTATTCTTTTCATTATTTCTAATATAATCTATAACACTATAATTGTCTGATAAAATATAAAATTCATTCATAAATCGATTATATTTTAAAACTTCGCCATCTAGTCTTAACTCGAATATCTCTGGTTCTTTCAGGTTGAAATTTATTTTATATTCATCTATATTGCCTTCATTATATGATTTTAAATTTTTACTATTATCCACTAGAGGTGAAAGATATACAATCTTTTGATTAGGATTCTTTAAATAATTTTTGTTAATTAATCTTGATAAAAGAATACTTCTTTCATCATCTAATAATAAATTATGTGCTTCATCTACAAATATTTGCTCAAAATAAAAATTATTTCTTTCAAGTAATCTTAAACCTCTTTCTTGAGTTATGATTGCAATAAATTTTTCATCATCATCTTCATACATTTCATCAAACATTATAATTTTATAGTTTAATATTTGTTGTTTTATAAAATTATATGTTTGATTAATCAATGACTTTGTCGGAACTATAATTCCAATTTTATTGTGTCTATCTGTTAAGATTTTCTCCGATATAATTGAACTTTTCCCATAAGATGTAGGTGCAATATACGCAATTTCATTATTGTTGCTATGTATAAATTTATCTTGATTATATTTTTGCTCATATGTCTCCACAATATCTTTTTTCTTAAATTTATTTATTCCATTTTTAATAATTATATCATCTATTGAATCCATCTGTATCAAATTTAACTTCGTAATTGTATTAGATATAGGATAGTAACCGAAATTAATAGAAAAATCATATAATGGCTTGTAATCATTATATTTAATTGAATATTTAAGTATAATATAATATGCAAATTCCAAATATCCTGTATATTCTTTATTTAATTCATACTCTTTAGTCAATATAATAGCACTAGCTAGTAAATATTCTTTTTCTTGCTCAGTTAATACTTCGTTTAAATTTAACTTTTTAACTGTTTTTCTAAAAATTTCGATATTTTTTAAACTTGATAATTTTCTCTTTTCTTTACTATCCATATAATTAACTCCTTAAATATTCCATAAACAATTTTTCTGCTTCATTATTCATACAAATCACTGAAATTTTATTAAATTCAAATGAATTTATTTTTTCTAAAACAGTATTATGCACAGCATCAGACTTTTCTATATCTTTTTCTTCTATAAACTTTGTAGAACATGGAATTATATTATATTCTGATAATTTGTGAAACTTATCATCAATAAAATTCTTAGATAATATATCTAACTGTTTTCTAACATTGTCGGGAACCGATATATTTATATTACAAGCATGGTGATATGCATTTTTCCATGGATTATTAGGTGTTTTTCCTCTTACTTTATTATTTAGATCATTGTATGCTTCACTGATTTTTGTATGATGTTTTATTGAACTATCTTCTGTTGATTTACTTTCAACAATCCATTCTTCATTATTTAACGAAAAATATCCATCAAATCCTTTTTTAAACGAATTTTCTTCTAAATTTTGAAAAAGGCAATACGGTGTATATCCCTTGTAATTTAAGAATAAATGAACAAAAAATTCCGCAATAGCACCAATTTGCTTGCTCCTATCTTTTTTATCTATATATTCTAAAATTTCCTTTTTGACATGCTTAATATCGTTCTCGTTTTGTCCTGCCCAAATTCTACAAATATATTTATCTATTTGTTTTCTTAGTTCATCAGTAATTTCTTTTATGGTTATAATAATAATATTTCTCTCATCATCAATTTTATATAATTCTATTTGCATACCATCTTCCATATTTTCCCCCTTATTAAATATTATACAACAAAATCAGCTTTTTTTCCACAAAATTCCTTTTTTAGTTACATATTTAATAAATCATATACATTTCTGTGCCTACTTTACCTATCATACCTTCTATCTTTTTTCTTCTTCTCTTTTAATTTTTTCTCTTGTTCTTTTTCCTTTATCTTCTGCTTTTCTTTATCATCTAGTTCTTTTATTTGTTCCTTCATCCTTGGCACATTATCATAAATTTCATCGCACAACTTAATCTCTTTTCTAACCTTTGCTAAACCAGAAGTAACATCGATTATTTCTTTAGAAACACTATCTTTTTCAATTTCACTGTCTAACTTTTGTCTCTTATAATACAGTCTATTCCTAATATTCAAAATTTTCTGCAAATCTTCCTTTTTCTGTTCTTTAATATTATCAACATCGCTCATAGTCTCAATCTTATACTTGCATAAAAATCTAATTCTTTCCGAATACTCATCCATCTTCTTTACTTCCGCCCTCATTTCAGGAGTTAATTTATACTGTATATTATTTCTAGTATATAACTTTAGCAAATATTTATAGTAGTAATATAAAGCCACAATTCCCTTAGGTTTGTATTTTTCCCTTATTCTATCTCTTGTTATAAAATGTCTATACCCCATCACCTTGTAAGGAATTATTCTTTCTTGTTTTATATAGTCGTTTTCTAATATTCTTCTTTTAATATTTTCCAATGAATACTCTTCTCCAAAAGCTCTTTCAACTCTTATATTTCTTTTATATGGTTCTCTTCTTACACTTAATTTATCTGCCCTATAATAATAGTTATATCCCATTGATACTAACATCTGCTGAAATTGTTTTAGCGTGTATGAATGTTTTATTGCATAATTTATATCTTCTTTTGCAAATTTATAATAGTCTGAATCTCTCATAGATTTTTTATAAAAATTTTCAAAATTAATTCCAGATTTGCAAGTCTTTTCTTTTAAAACATTTAAACCATATTCTTCACATATTTCATCTGATGTTTTTCTTAACAATGCAGTATTAGTTAAATTGCTATAATACTTCTTTCCATCTTTAAATGAAACCGAATTGATTACAAAATGATTATGAAGATGTTGAGTATTTAAGTGAGTAGATACTACAACTTGAAATCTGTCTCCCCACATTTCATTTGCAAGTTTTACTCCAATCTCATGAGCAATTTCTGGAGTAACTTCTCCTTCATTAAAAGATTGATAAGCATGAAAAGCTAATATGCCATTTTCTTTTCCATATATTGTTTTTACAAATTGCATTTGCTTAACTGCATCTTTCACTTCACAATTTATTCCTGTAGTATAAAATTGTTTTTCCGTTTTATCTGGATTAGTTGTATAAGTCATTACTTGTCTAATACTATCAAACTCATCCATTCCATATTTGCTATAATTATTTTTTGTCTTTTCTTCCTTTGTTGCATAGTTAATTACATGATCTAATCTCTTTTGTACTTTCCATATTTTTGTTGTTGCCATTTGCTCTCTCCTCTCATTTAAAAAGGGGATTGGGGAATTTCCCCATTTAGAATTTCGTGCTGACGAAATTCATTGCTTGTTAGGACAACAATATACTCTTTTTTAGTACTAAAATTATTACTTTTTTCTATCAAATGCACTATATATTTTTAAAAATACTTGGACTTTTTTTATCAAAATCCAAGTACTTTTCCTCTTATTTTTTATTATAAAATATTTAATTTATAATAATTTTTTCTACAAGATTTCAAACCTTCTTCATCATTTATATCACTTTTTACGTCTTGATTTTCGTCTTCTAATTTAAATATTTTATTTAATTTTCTTAATAAAATTTCTTGTTTTGTATCTCTTATTAAACATGGAACTTTGTCATATCCTAGTGTTTTTGCTGCTAATAATCTTATTCCACCACCTAGAACATAGTACCCATTTTCTTTTTGAATAACTTCAAATGGTTTCTTAATTCCTTCTTTTTTTATTACCTCCATATATCTACAAACTTTTTCTAAATTTCTGCTACATATTGTGTTAGTTTTAACTCCTTTTATATCTTTTACTTCTATTTCTTTATATTCTTTATAAACTTTCATATTATCAATTCCTTTCTTTTTTCTATTTACTTTTTAAAATTTTTGTATTAAAATATAATTACAATCATTTAAGTTAGCATTTAGTTTGGTCGCTTGTGCTAGCTTTTTCTTTTATATTTTTTATTGTTATTCCATAACACATTTGATACAATTTTGAGATAATTGCATCTACTAATTGTTCATCTTGACTTTGACTAAATCTTTCTATTAATCCCTGCTTATCAAATCTTGTTGTAATGATTATTGGTAATCTATTCTCATTTCTATTTTGAATAATTGTATATAGTTTTTCTAATGCCCAATTACTAATTTTTTCTGTTCCAAGATCATCAATTATCATCATATCTACATTTGAATATAGCTCTATTAATTCATTTTCTGACTTTGTATTTTCTCTAAAAGTTTCCTTTATCCTGTCTAGTAAAGTTGTTAGTCTTCCCATTAATACAATCCTGTCATTTTCAATTAATTTGTTAGCAATTGATGCTGCTAAATGTGTTTTTCCAAGTCCTGACTCACCTGTTATTATGAGTCCTTTAGTTTGTACTTCTGTTATACATTTATTTGTATAATCATTAGCAACTTTTACTGCTATTTCATTGCCTGAATTAATATTAAAATTTTCAAAGTTCAGATTTTGAAATTTTCTTTCATTATAGTTCTGTCTGTATAGCTTGTTTATAACATCCCTAAAATGTTTTCTTTTCTGGATTTCATATTCTTGCTCATCTCTTTTTTTCCAATACTCTTGTGCTTTATTACAATCACATCTTTCGTATTTAATTGCATCAGGAGAAATATTAGCATATAAATAATCAAGTCCTATTGGGTCTAATTCTTTGCCACAAAATTCACATTTTTTCAATTTATTGTGTATAACTTCGCTACAATTTATATTGTCTAAAACCATTTTCGCTCTCCTCTCTTATATTTTCTTCTTTTTTATTTTCTATATCTTTTGTATTCTTTTCTTCTTCGTTATCTAACATTTTGATAACGTTACTTTCTTCGATTTCACTTTTATGCTTTTCACGATATTTTCTTTGTCTTTCTCTGTTTTGCATTTGATATTTTTCATACTTTTCAATACTTTGATACTTGTCCCAATTTTTTATTAGAAATGTTTCCCCTTCTTTTTTTAACATTTCTAATTCTAGAAACTTTTTCAAAATTTTTTCAATTTTTTTATTAGATTTTCCCATAATCTTTGAAAAATTTTGAATTGTCATTGGATTATTTTCTCCTATTTCTAATCTTCCTCTATTATTACATTCAACTGCTAATGCAATTAATTGAATCCACACTCTAAAATAAGTATCTCCTTCAGGAAGTTTTAGAATTATTTGAATTTTCCTGTTTGAAAATATTGTAGTTTCTGTTTTAAACCACGGTATTTCATACATAGCCTCCTTTCCTCGCTTTCTTTCAATTAATATTTAATTGATTCTTTTTCTTTTCTACTTAGATATTCGTCTAATACTTGAATTCTAAATAGAAATTTTCCACCAACTTTTGAGCATGGTATTTGTTTTCTTCTTACTAATTGATTAATTAACCAATAAGATATTCCTAAATACTCTGCTGCTTCTTTCATTGTTAGTGTTGTTCTTTGAACTTTTTGTAATTCCATACAAATTCCTCCTTCCTTTAAGTTTATTAAACTATAAAGTTTAGTTAACAAGTTTTGTCTATTTTTTATTGTTAACTGATTGTATATTAACACGATTTATGATAAAATTCTATTAAATTGATTAAATTTTGTTATCAAAAGGAGTCTTTTGGTCTTTTTATAATTTGTTAACAGAAAGGATTTTATATGGAAAGAAAAAATACAATAAAAATATCTTTTGAACCTTCATACTTTTCACAGATTTTTATTCACATTTCTGGTTCTTATATGAGTACACTTGTTAATAAAAACAATAATAGATATTTATCTAATTTTAAAGATGATTGGTATGATGAGGAATTTGGAGAATTAATTTTAGAACTTGAAAAATGTCCTTCAGAATCAAGGAAAAATAAAATATTAAATAGATTAGAAGTATTGGCAAATACACAAACAAGAGTTAACCCTATTCCTCTATCTTTTCGTCATAATATAGAAGAGTTGGATGGTTATATTGTATTTGAACCAACAACATCAATTGAGCATTACGACCTTGCCCTATTAGATTTTATAAGCTATGACTTTAATGTATTTAACGATTATTTATTATTTTTTATAAATTTCTTTGATTATTTTATAGATAAATTAGATGAAAAAGACATTAACTATATTAAATTAGATACTTTGTATCCTATAGATGAAATTATTGAAATAGCTAGGAAATATTATAATGAAGAAAAAGAAAACTTAATATATTATCAAAATTTATTCAAACAATGTATTAATTTTGTTTATGACATTGATAATCCTATTGATATGAAACATTTAACTCACAAACAAATCTTTTACTTATATAATCAAATATATCCAAATGTATTTTCCGAGTTCAAGAAAGATTTTCATTCAGTAGATATATTAGATTATCAATATTTGCAATTTCCTTTTAAACCTGAAGATGCTAAGTTAGAAAATATAAATAATTTAATTGATGCTATTGGAGAAGCAGATCCAAGTGGAAGAAAGCTTGTTAATCTTAATCGATTTGAAACGAATAACTTATTTACTAGCTTTTATATTACATTATTCAATGTAGTTTCTGTAAATAGCGTGTATATAAAAATATGTGGTAATTGTGGAAGATATTTTATAACTCATAAAAAAAATATTTCTTATTGTGACAGACAAGTAGCCGAATATGTAACTTGTAAAGATATTGGAAATAAAGAATATCAAAAGAGAAAATCAGAAAATGACTCTACGTATGATAAATATAGAAAAATTGGAAGTAGAAAACAACTTAGAGCTAATCGTAATCCAGAAATTGATATGTATCAGAAAGATTTAAAACAGTATAGAAAAATTGGAAAAAAAATGTATAAAGATGTTTGTTCTGGGAAAATTTCTAATGAAGAATTTGCAAAATGGGTTGATGAGCAGGATAAATAAATAAACAAGATAATCTTTATGGAAATACATAAAGATTATCTTGTTTATGATTTAAATTGCAAGATTATATTATTATTTTTTAACTTATTTTCTTCTGATAAACTCCCTTTTTCCAAATCCAATAATTCTTCTATATCTTCCGCATACATTGGTAAACCATATTTTCCTATTTCATATACAATCTGACTACCAGAAAGGATATTGCTATTTTTTAACATATCAATTGATTTTTTAAACAAAATTGTTTCTTGTAATTTCCACTGATTATCTAAAGGTTCTCTTGTTCTCCATTTCCTATAATTCATAGATTTTACCAAATCTACATATTTACTATTGTTAATCCTTCCTAATTGTCTCGCTCTCATTACCATTGCTGCTATTGATACTTTCCACTTTTTCTTAAGTTCTTTATAATATTCTAAATCAAGAGGATTTTTTAAGTCATTAAAAAAAACATTTTTTGGTAATAAAAATGCTGCCGCAAAAGCATTTGCTTGGTCTTCCAATTTTTTTTGTTCTTCTGAAGATAATTCCTCTAATCTTTCTATATTTTTATGTAAAATAATATGGCCTAATTCATGTGCTGCATCAAAATTTCTTCTTGCTACAGACTGTTTATCATTGCTTAACACAACACAATACTTCTCTTTATTATTGATTTCATGTACCTGAGTAAATGCATCAATTTTTTTATTATTTATGTTAAGTGTTGATACAATAATCCCTTTATTTTCTAATAAATTAACCATATTTTCTATTGGTTGAAAACCTAGTCCCCAATAACTTCTAACATTATTTGCTATATCTTCTATATTATCTTTATCATTCAAGTCAATATCAATATTAATTTTAGGTAAATCTAATTGTGGATAATTAAAATAATTGTTTAAAAATTCATAAATATATACAATAAATTTTGTTTTTTCTTCCTGTGTTTGTAAATCTATTTTCTTCGTAGTCGATAAAGCTCTAAAAAATGTATTTTCTACTGGTACCATATTTATATTATCCATATAGAAAAAATCTCTTGGGAAATGCAATGTTGTTATTATAGTAAATTCCGTTTCTAATTTAGGTTTACTTTCATTCTTTTCATATTGTAAAACAGCTTGGCGAGATACTCCAATTTTATCAGCTAAATCGCTAGCCGTCATATTTCTATATATTCTTGCTAATTTTAATCTTTCACCATTAAAATTATTCATTATTTTCCTCTTTTCTTATATCTTCATTATTTAGTTCAACATCCAAATTTGTAGATTTCGCTAAAATGTCTGGTCTAATACTAAATTCAAGATCTCCCTGTATTTCTTCCTTGACTATATTTAAATTATCATAAGTATCTTCATAATCAACTGTAATATAGTCAGACAAATCTTGACTCTCCATAATTTCAGCATATTGAGACATTTTAACTGCTTTCACACTTAATAAATTAAAACCTTGTTTTTTGTATAAAACAGTAATATACTCTATATCTCCATCTTCTTCTATTATCTGCCTTACTCTTTCTTGAATTTTTTCTTGTTCATCAAGTAGCATATCTATTTCTGGAAATATTATTTGTTGTTGTCTTTCTCCTGGGTTGAATTTCATTAAACTAAAAATATAGTTTTGTTTGTCTTTCAAATTCTTAGAATTAATAAGTGTTCCTAATCTATCCTCGCTCATAAAAGAATATAATCTATGTTCTTCTCTATTATAAACAAATAATAATTTATAGCTTCCTCTTTTAAATTCTTTTGCTTCATATCTTTCATCTATTGATATCATACTATATAATGAACTCATCATTTTATCAATATTTCTTAAGCTCTTAGCATTATCAAACCTATCTCCATTTTCTCTTTCTGCTATTTTTGCTTTTTTTAATCCAAATTGTATACCTTCAACTATTGTTTTGGAGAATTCTTCATCTATCATATACTTCATTCCTTTCCATTTATTTTTCTCATTGTATTCTTTTTCGATGATTTTGTCAAGTATTTTTTTGTTTTTTTGTTTTTTTAAAGTGTTTTATTGTTTTTTTATTTTTTTGCAATTTATCCTTGCATTTTGTTATCATTTGTTATATAATTCATATTGTTAACAAATATATTAACCTCTCCCACCCATAGGTATGCCTGAAAGGAGGTGAAAAAGGTAATGGCTGGGAGTATTGAAAAAAGAGGAAAAAATAGTTACAGACTGGTATGTCTTTCAGGATACGACTTGCAAGGAAAACCTATAAAGAAAACAAAAACAATACACGGAACGAAAAAAGAAGCCGAAATAGAACTAGCAAAATTCGTTGCCGATGTTCAAAATGGGATGTTTGTAGAAGGCAAATCCTTAAAATTCTCTGAATTCACAGAAATATGGAAAAGAGACTATGCATCAAAAGAACTAGCACCATCAACATACAAAAGATATTGTAGAATATTAGAAACAAGACTTCTACCCTACTTTGGACATTTCTATATTAACAAAATCAAACCAACTGACATCATGCATTTTTATGATTTACTTAGTAGAGATACCCAGTTAGTTAGAAAAAGAGGCAACAATGGTAAGAAAATATTAAAGCCTTTATCTGGTAAAACAATATTAGAACATCACAGATTATTAAGGGCCATGCTTCATAAAGCAGTATATTGGCAGCTAATTATATCTAATCCTGCCGAACGTGTTCAACCACCAAAAGCAAGAAAGCCAAAAAGAAGATACTATGATGATGAGCAATGTAAAATATTATTACACAATCTATCCTTACTTGGTGAAGATCAAATAAAATATAAAGTTGCAATCATTCTTACAATATTTACTGGTGTTCGTTTAGGCGAATTAATGGGATTAGAATGGCAAGATATTGATTTAAAAACAGGAATTGTTAGTATAAATCGTTCTAGTCAATATTTAGCTGACAAAGGTGTATTTACAAAAACACCTAAAACAGAAAGTTCTATCAGAGAAGTTGCAATTCCGGATTTCGTTGTTTCTCTACTTGAGCAATATAAGTTATGGTATGATGAACAAAAATCGTTCTGTGGTGAATTATGGACTGATTCTAATAGGTTATTTGTACAAGTTGATGGCAAACCTATGCATCCTTCTACAATAAGCAAATGGTTTGTAAAATATGTTGGTCAAATAGGACTACCTGTAATTAATTTTCACGGATTAAGACATACAAATGCTACACTTCTAATATCCCAAAATATTGATGTAGCAGTTGTAGCAGCAAGACTTGGACATGCACAAATTACAACAACATTTAATTTTTATGTGCATCCTATTATTTCTCATAATAGAAATGCAGGAAATGCTTTAGAAAACTTGCTACTACCACAACAAAAATTAGTCTAAAATCTTTTTTCAGATTTCACTAAAGTCATTAGACTTTTCACGATAAAAATAAATCGCTGTCAAAATTTTTAATTTTGTTCCAACGATTATATGTGTTCTGTAAAAGACTACTATTTTTAAAATTAGGTTTCCCATAGTCTTTTACTGGATTTTTATTAGAAATATAAACGTTTTGGGAGATTTTCTTCCCCAACTTTTCCCCAATTTCACATAAAACGCCTATTTTTAGTCATTATTGTTAACTAATTGAGGAATAGAGAAAATCGCTACAACCACTCAAGCTGTAGCGATTAAATAAAAATTATAAGATAAAATTATTTCAAACTCACCTTAGAGTTATGAGGCATCTAAATAATAAATTCTTTTATTATATTATTATCCCATTAGTATGATCAATTTCATGTTGTATTATTTCAGCAACAAATCCAGTATATTTTCCGCGTTGTTTATTAAAATTTATATCCAAATAATCAACCTCAATTTCTTTATACCTTTTACATTTTCTCTCTCCAATCAAAGACAAGCAACCCTCTTCTGTCAAATACTCTCCACTTTTATTGATAATAATAGGATTTATCATAACAAAATCATACAATCCCCCAGATACACAAATAATTTTTTTATTATATCCTATCATATTTGCAGCAAGACCTACACATCTATCTTTATTAGACTTTAATGTATCTAATAAATCCGTTGCAATATATTTATCCTTTACTGTTGCTTCTTCTGACATCTGCGATAAAAACATCTCATCTTTTACTATATCTTTTACCATTTTAATCTCCTTAAATATTATAATAATTTCAAATATTTGCTAAACATCTCAATTTCTAATTTATTAATTAATTTAACGAAATCCATACGATTTCCAGTAGTATGTGTGTATACAAAGTCCAATAATATTTTAGCTGCATATGTATAGTCTCATTTATTATTCATCTGGTTATATTACATTTTTGCACTGCATATCCAGTAATTATATACTTACATACAGTAATATTTTATTAATTTTTAATTTTCACCCTATAATTTTTTTGCTATTACATTGAATATATGCCAATGCTTCATTTTACCTAAACCGGTAAAATCATCTTTTTCAACTTCTTTAAACTCTATAATATCAAAATTTTTAAACAATTCTATTACTTGCTTTTCTGTTAAAAAAACCATTTTTTCTTTTGTACTTTTCCATTCAACCTTATTTCCAAATAAATTTCCAACAAAATACCCGTCTTTTAGAATACTCTTATTTATCTTATTCCATAATTCTTTAAAATTGTTTTTATTGCAAAATAGAAGACTATAATTAGCTACAATTAAATTGTTTTTTTCTAATTCAAGACACTCAAAATTTTGCTTTTGAAATTTAAATTTTTCTTGTTCTTCATCATTCAATTTTTTAACTATTCTCTCTTTAACATCTTCTCTATCAATAGCAAGCACATTCCAATTATTTTTTATTAAATATACTGTATCATTTCCCACACCACAACCTAGCTCAATTGCTTTACCTGGATTACATTTTATTTTTTCAACAAAATATCTTATATTTTTTTCTAGGTTTATCTGATTCTGTGTTATTGTAATATTTTTCTATATTTTTCATTAAATTCACCTTTATTTTAAATCATTGTTTATTTTATGTGTTGGGAATTTATTTTCTTTTAGGACTGTTTTCACCACACTTGGTAATAATGGATACTTATCAATTTTATTTATTTCAATCCATTCATATTGTAAATAATCTTTACCTTCAATATTTTTCATTGTATATTCTATTTTTTTATCATCTTCATTTGTAAATTCTATCTTATGTACAAACATTATCTCATGATATTTTGACTCTTTCATTTTAAAAAAATTCTCAATTGTTGATATATATCCTGTTATTTCAATGTCTTTTCCTAGTTCTTCTTTAATTTCTCTTTTAATTGTATCAGCTGAATTTTCTCCTATTTCAACTCTTCCTCCAATTAAGGCATAGTGGTCAGAATTAATGTTTCTGTGAACCAAAATTTTACCATTATGTATAATGACTCCTGCTGCTCTTACATTTAACTTATAATCATCTACATCAATTGTTATATCCATATAAATCGCTCCTCTCTCTTTCCACAATTATATCTTTTTCTGTATATAACTGTTTACTTTCTGAAAAAATGATATGTTATTTTAACTTCTGCTTCTTTTGAAATATTTTTCATATTGTAGAACCCTTAGACTTTTCTTCCACTTTTTAAATTAATTTATATCACTATTGTTGATACATTAAGACTAATCAGAAACACTATTTGATGAATTTACGATTTTTTCTAGTCTATGTTCTAGCTGATATAAAGTCAATCCATCATTCACATCCGCATTCAAATCTTTTAAAGCCTGTAAAACTATTTGTTTTTTAGACGGACTACTATTATTAGGAATCTCTGTATTTGTATCTTTTTCAAACACACTTAATGTTCCCTGTTTACTTGTTCTAGTATAATAATATTTATTAGTCAAACTTGAATAAAATTCAATATTTTTAAAATGATGTCTATTAACACTCATTTCTCTTATCTCGCTCGCTTCCACTTCTGCTTTAATATCATTCTCTGTTGCTTTAACCAAATGTAGCCTATCCTTAGTTCCAGATATTTCAGCAATACATTCAAAAAGTGTATATGCTTGCTCTTTTGACATTTGGAAAAATTCTCTTTTTCTTTTCTTTCCATTTACATCATCAATACTTCTCAATTCTGGATTAATAGTATCAATAATTTTATGTATTTTATTATCTTCTAATTTATGGTCAACTTCATATGTTGCATATGCCCTAAACGCAAATGGAACCGCCGAAGACGAATTTAATGTTTTTAGTCTTTCTTTTGCATCATCTGCATATCCTATTTTTACATATTCTGGGAATGATGGATTTGTAAATATGTATATATATCCTGTTTTTTCTGATTTTTTCTTCATTTTTATATTATCCTTTCTCTATTTATATTTTTCCATAATTATAGCATTTTTTGTACTTTTATATACAATATATCTCATATTATTATTTTTTTCTGATTTTTGCCACAAAAAATCCCTCATATAAATCGGTTGGGCACACACATAAAGTTCCATGAATTTTTGTTGGAAGTAATGGTAATTCTTCCATTCCCTCAAAATGAATCGGTACAATTTCTACATTTTCATTTTTTATAGAATGTGCTACTATATCTTCATTTTCACATGATAAAATTGAACAAGTTGAATATACCATTTCATGTCCTGGTTTTAATAATTTTATAGCTTTACTCAACAATGTTTTTTGCACTGATGATGATCTATCTATTAATTGTTTTGAAAAATATTTCTCTATATTATTATCATTAAAGTCCAATGTTCCACTACCACTGCATGGTGCATCTAATAAAATTTGGTCAAATGAGAAAAAGTCATCTATAAATCTTGCATCTTTTTGCATTATAAAAACACATGATGCTCCTTGTTTGTCTATATTGTATTTTAGCCTTTCCGCTCTTATTTTGTTTTTTTCGCATGCTGTTATGTGTGCTTTATTATTTGTTAATGCTGCAATTTGTGTTGTTTTTCCTCCTGGTGCTGCTGCCATGTCTAATATGTCAGTACCTTCTTTTGGTTCTAATATTATTGGAGGTAACATCGATGATAAACTTTGCATATATATTTCACCATTTGTATATATGTCCATTTCCTGTATTGCTTTTTCATCTTCGTTCTTTATTATAATTGCTTCTTTGCTCCATTTTACTTCTTCATATTCTATTTTTTTTGCATCTAATTTTTGCTTAATTTCTTCTATATTACTTTTTATTGTATTAATTCTTAGTGTTGTTTTTCTTTTTGCTAGATATCCTTCTATTATCTTTTGTGCTATTTCTATTCCATATTGTTTTTCTAGCATATCTTCTAAAAATTTCATGTTTGCTTTCTCCTCCAACTCTTCTGTCCTTTTGGCGATATTTAAATATTATCATATTCCACTTGGTATTACAAGGTTCTTTTTTATTTTACTTTATTATTACTACTAGCCTTTAATTTCTTTACCGGAAATTTTTGTAAATTTTTTAAAAACTATTGACAAAACATTTTTTTAAGTTGTATAATAAATAAGTCAACACATCGCGGGGTGGAGCAGTTGGCAGCTCGCAGGGCTCATAACCCTGAGGTCGGTGGTTCGAGTCCATCCTCCGCAACCATATAACACATCCAAACATCTACGTTTTGTAGATGTTTTTTATATTATAATAAATAACTATAATATTATAACATAGAAAAATTCGGAATTGAAGACATATTCCCCAATTCCGAATTTTTATTTATTATTATTTAATTCTTTATATCTCTTAATTTTCATAGTAGAAGTTTTCTCAAACTCTCCCTCTTTAATTTCCAAAGCCTTAATAGCTTTATAAGAAGTCAACTTTTTATTTACCTCTTTGATATTTTTCCAAATCACATCATAAATCTCTTTTTCAGAAAGATCTCCATGTAACTCTTTAATTTTATCATAATCTGGAATAACTCTTGCAGTAATAATCAATTCTTTTTCTTCTCTTCTACTATTTGCATCAGGTTTTTTACCATAAACCATAGACTCTTTTATTTCGTCAACTTTGTCTAAAAGCATCTCAATTTCTTCTGGATAAATATTTTTTCCATTTTGAGTAACAATAACATTTTTACTTCTACCTGTTATAAATATATATCCATCATCATCTATGTATCCAATATCACCTGCATTGAAATATCCATCTTCATCTATTACTTTTTTAGTTTCTTCTTCATCTTCATAATATCCTAACATTAAAGTTGGTGATTTTATTAAAATCTCTCCTTCTCCGTTTTCATTTGGATCTTTTATTTTAATATCTGCTTGAACTATTGCCTTTCCAGCTGAACCAACACATGGTTTGTATTCAGGTGTTAATGCTGCAATTGGTGCAGTTTCTGTTAATCCATATCCTTGTAAGAATGTGATTCCTATATCTTCTAACCAGTTTCCAACTTTTTTGTCTATTGGTGCAGCTGCTGATACTATGATTCTTAATCTTCCTCCTAAGTTGTCATATATTTCTTTAAACACTTTTTTCTTGATGTCTATTCCTGCACCTTTTAGTGCATTTGTTACTGATATCATTGTGTTTACCATTTTGTCTTTTTTGCTTTTTACTATTT
>ERZ773143.390-NODE-390-length-51041-cov-4.831503_pt1 | contig 51041 bp, 53 predicted proteins | sample MGYA00580852_ERZ773143 | MGnify/ENA primary metagenome ERZ773143 (study PRJEB29015, sample SAMEA2737853) | human gut metagenome | biome: human gut; feature: human-associated habitat; material: faeces | place: China | collected 2012 ... | reverse complement strand
TGTAACTCCATCAACTTCGCTTCCCTGTCCTCCCCAGGAAGTCCAATCATAAGAGTATACTCCATCAGTATCGGCACCACATTTTCTGGAGCAAACACAATTAGTACGACCACCCCATTTTGCATGGCGATAACCTCTACGTCCAGAAACTCTTCTATCTTTTCTTGAACCATCTTTACCCATGAAACAATTTAAGTGTGTTGCATCCTTAGGTCTTTCCATTGTAAAACCTGTTAATGCCGGAGCTCCATCATAGAAATGAGAACGAGTCTCTATAAAAGGTTGTCCTCTAACAATTAAATTTCCATTTATTACAACAGAAGAATCCCCGAAGTTAGAAGAACCAATACGAATAGGATATGTTCCGGATTTTGAATTTATATTATGAACTTCTAAAACAGCTCCACCATCAAAATTTTCTGAAGCGGTACTAGATCTGAATAATGGTTTTGTTCCTATAAATATTCGTTCTACGGTATCTTTAAACAAATTAAGATCCTTTGTATATGAAGATGTTAAACTTCCGGCTTTATAGCCGATACAAGTTTTATAACTGGCACCTGACAACGCATTACAAGAATCAGAACCAATTGCTGTATTGTAACTTCCAACACTTGATGTAGTCATTGCTTGATGTCCGACAGCAGTGTTATAATCGCCGGCTTGAGAAGTCATATCTAAAGCTCTATAACCTATTGCAGTGTTATGAGAACCAATTTGCTTTGTTGCTGCATATTCCCCAATTATTGTATTATAATTGGACATTTTAGTACCGGAATAATTACCAATAACCGTATTCCCTTCACCAATAGCGCCAGAACCGGCATTATAACCGACAATAGTATTATAGCTCTTATCTGTAATAGAACTACCGGCATTATAACCGATAAGAGTATTATATTTACCGGTTGTTAATTTTTGTCCGGCATTTGTACCAAACGCAGAGTTATAAGTACCTGTTGTTAAAGAATCTAAAGCACCTGAACCAAAGGCAGTATTGTCTTTTGCCGAATCAGAAATCTTTTTATAATCCCCTCCGAGCAAAATACTTTGATTACCTGCAAACATTGTACCAACAGATTTACCTTCTCGAGAAGATCCATATTGAAATTTTATTTGTTTTTGCTTTTCACTTCCGAATGAAATTCCCAATTTATTACTTGCACGAATTACAAGTTTTGAATGTAAAACATTGTTGCCGGACTTTAGATAGTTATTTACATCAGTTTTATCAGTCGGCTGCATACCAATGAATAATTGAGAAGTTAAGACATCTGATAATGGATTAGAGTAAATATCAAATTCATCGTCACCTTTAACAAATGACCAAACACTTTCTGCTGCTGAGTTTTTATATCTCACAGTAAATACGGGAGCAAATGCTGCCAGTAATACCGTTAAAACTGCAAGTATTACCATAAGTTCTGCTAAAGTAAACCCTATATGTTTTTTAAATTTCATACTCTATGACTCCATTATTTTCTTTCAAGTTTTGTAGCTCTCTCGTTTAGAGAAGCAATCTGTTTTTGGATTTTACTATGACTAGATTTCAACTGCTTAACATCAGATTCCATACCGGTAATATCTGATGCAATTTGTACAACCTTTTTATCCAAAGTTTTAATTGCATTTATCATTGCATAAAACATTTCGTCCCATCTTATATGCAAGTATCCATCTTCACTTTGGTGAACAGAATTAGGGAAAACTTTTTGCAAGTCCTGAGCAATAACACCAACTTGCGGTGTTTTCTTTTTATCTGATTTGAAAATATATTCGTAAGGTTTTAAAGTTAAAATTTCTTTTAATCCGGAATTATTTTCAGAAATATTATCTTTTAAACGTCTATCAGATGTCGTTTTTAGATTTGGGCAACCTGAAGTACCTGTCGGGTATTTATCCAGTCCTCCACAAGTATTACCTGCTTCAAAAAAGCTTTCTGACTTCTCCCCTGGAGTTCCAAAATTAGCCCCGGGATTACAGTGATATCCGCGTTTACCACTAACGGAAAGATAGTAATCACCATTGCACACAAAGGTATTTGTCCAAGCTGGATCTATACCTATTGGACGATGTCCTACCAGTTTTCTAGGAGAATAAGTATATAAGCCCCCACGAACAACAATATTTGAATTCATTACAACAGAATTACTTGGTAAAGACTCCTTATTACCTGCTTCATCTTCCATTAATGCAGTATAAGAGGTATTAATGTTGTGAACCTCTACAACACCTCTGCCATTGAACCCGCCAAGCGGAGTCCCACCCAAGAAAACTCTATCATAATCATCTTGAGTAAACGCATCAGGTGTATTATTGTATTCTCTACCTGAACCATAACCAATACAAGTTCTACCTGCATTAGCAGAATCTGATTTTACACCTTTAATTGAGTTACATGTATATGCTCCAACAGCTGTAACGTGTTTTGCTGCTTCATATCCGTTGGTATAAGAATTATAACCTAAAATAGTATTTGAATTTGAACCTTCTCCTCCCGGGTATGAAGAACCGAGAATTGTATTATATGCGACATCACTCGTATTTTTTTCTCCGGCTCCTGTGCTATATCCAACGTAAACACTCTTTTGAGGGTGATAGTCAAAAGAGGCTAAAGATTGTCCACCAATTGCAACAGTGTATACCGGATTTATTCTTGATTGATTAGATAATGCACCAATAGCAGTTGTAGTTGAAACTCCTTTTAAATTTTTTGATGATGCGCTACCTATAGCATTTACTATAGTATCATTTGTTGACGAAGTATCTTTATCTCCTTTAAACGCATCTGAACCCAAAGCTACAGAATAAGTAACATTGGAACGATTTGACAAAGCCCCAAGACCTGCAGCCGTTGTACTTTTACTTTTATCAGCATTTACAAGCTTGTCATTGTTAGATGTCAAATAAATATTATTCTTATCATCTAAAAATAATGAACCTGTACTAATACCGGAACCTGAACCGTATCTGAACTGTATCATTCTTTGCTTTGGCTTAGCTTTTATAATTGTTTTTGCATAAGGAGATTCCAATTTAGATGGAGTGAAACCAAATACTGCAGTTGATGTCCAAGTACGCATTCCGGGATCATAAAAAGCGTCCATTTGGTCATCATCATTTACATAATTCCAAACACTCTCGTTTGCAATATCAGCACCATTTCTACGTTTTGTAACAATAGGCGCCATAGCGGCAAATAATATTGCAATTACGACTAAAACAATCAATAGTTCGGTAAGCGAAAAAGCTTGTTTTTTATGTAAAATCATCCTCATCAAACTCCAAAGTATATAACATGAACATTATTATTATATCATATTTTAAAAATCAGTTCAATAAAAAATAGGATATTTTAAGAATAATAAAGGATTTAGGGGATATTTCGACATTACAAATCTTTACATTTTTTATATAGGTTACGTGATAGAATTAATCTTGTCATGGCAAATAAAAAAATCAAATGGGTAATAACATTACTTGTCATTCTCGGCAATTTTATGGGAATGCTTGATTCCAGTACAGTACAATTAGCTCTTTACCCCATTGCAAAAGGTTTGAACATAACATTACCGGAAGTTCAATGGGTGATTATTGCCTATATGCTGGTATTGACGGTATTTTTACCATTCTTTGGGAAATTAGGCGATATTTTTCCTAAAAATAAAGTTTATGCATCAGGATTTTTTATATTTGCTTTAGGTGCAACATTAAATTGTACAGCGCCAAATTTTGCAATGCTACTAACTTTTAGATGTATAGAAGCATTAGGGGCATCAATTATGATTGCAAACGGCCCTGCTGTTATTGCAACATTATTCAAAGGAGAAAACAGAGGAAAAGCGCTAGGTTTAAATGCCAGCCTTGTCGCTGTTGGAGGAATGAGCGGACCTGCAATTGGCGGAGCATTAATAAATTATTTCGGTTGGAGAACAATATTTCTCCCTTCTGTTCCAATTGCACTGCTTGGAGCTTATTTTTCATACAAACTTTTACCGGCTTACATGAAAAAGAAAAAATTTAAATTTGATTACAAAGGATTTTTATATTTTACAATTGCATTATTTGCCTTGTTATTAGCTATTTCAGAGGGTCACGCTTGGGGTTGGAAATCATTAAAAATAATCTTTTTAGGAGTTTTAACTCTCATCTTTGGAGGATTATTCTATTTCAGAGATAGTAAAATAAATGACCCGCTAATCAACTTCAAAATGTTTAAAATAAAAACTTTCACCTTTGGGAATATTGCAGTTATGACGTCATACATGACAATGTTCACAAATGGAATTTTATTACCTTTCTTTTTGCAAGAAATCGTAAAATATAACGCCTTTATAACAGGTTTGTTAATATTACCATATTCTGTTGCTTCATCTGTTGTTGCTCCTTTTGCCGGAAGTTACGCAGGAAAACACGGTAGCAGATTACTTACAATTGTTGGTCCATCTGTTTATATAATTGCACTTACAATATTCACTACCTTTAACATTAACACTCAAATGTGGGAAATTATTCTGGCATCAATAATTATGGGAATAGGTAACGGTTGTTTCCAATCGCCGTCTAACAACGCAATTATTACCAGTGTAAAAAAAGAAGAACTTGGAATCGCAAGCGGAATTCTATCATTGTCGAGAAACCTAGGAAATATTTTAGGTGTTGCAGTTACAATAACATTGTTTGACAGTTTTAGAAATATATTAGTTAACGATGGAGTTAATTATACTAAAGCATTTCTAAACTCTTATCATTGGACAATGTGCTTTGGTATTGTATTTGGTATTATTTGTTTATCTTGTTCTTTCTACGCATATAAAGAGAAATTTAAAAACTAGCAAATTCTATTTTTATGATTTTTATATTCAGTGAAAGGATATAATCATTTAATGATAAAGCTAAGATTTACTTCCAAACAATTAACAAATCCTGAGTCTGCATTCCATGATTTATCAAAACGAGTCATAAACTCTACAAAAAATAAAGAACAAGTTGATCCATCATCTTTTTACGCAATGTTAAGTTCTATTGGGGATAAATTTGAAAAAAATTCTCAAAGAGAATTGATGAATAATAATTCAAAGAGATTAGCTGAACAACTTGTAAACTTTGGAAATGGAACACTTGCAGGTATTATTTATAGTTTTTTAATAAAATTAAATTATAGAAAAACACATGTTTTAGAACAACTTGCATATAATGCACTTGCAATTGCAAAAAGATTTCATGACCCCGTTCACATCATGGCAAGGTGTGAAGATTTAAACAAAGTTCTTACTCAAAAAGATTCAAAAAGTCCACAAAGATTGAAAATCTTATTTGAAGAAAAAAGAGCACTATCTGACATTTGCAAAAATTATGACAAAATGAGAAATCGATACCAAACAATTACAAGGAAATTAAAACCTGTTGACGTTTATGAAAATATGCTTTGTAATGTAAAAATAAGAATTGCAAAATATCTAAAAAATTCAAATAAGGCTCAAGCTTTGCAAGAATTGAGTGAAGCACGCGAAATAGCGACAAAACTTGAAAAAACGGACACTATAAAAGCTATCACAAGAATAACTAACGAAATCAAAAAATAATTATTCAAATTAATATAATGTAAATATTCTTGAAAAATAAAAATCTCTGTTTTATGATATAAGTGTAAAAATTACACTAAACAAATTACGAATGGTAGGGAATGTATGACTTGTAATGAAAACATTAGAAATATAGCAATTATTGCTCACGTTGACCACGGTAAAACTACATTAGTTGACTGTTTGTTAAAACAAGCAGGTGCTTTCCGTGAAAACCAACACGTAGAAGAACGTGTTCTTGATAGTAACGATTTGGAAAGAGAAAGAGGAATTACAATTCTTTCTAAAAACATTTCAATCAACTATAAAGGGACAAAAATTAACGTTGTTGACACCCCGGGACACGCAGATTTCGGAGGTGAAGTTGAACGTGTTTTAGGGATGGTAGATGGCGCATTGCTAATCGTTGATGCCGCTGAAGGTCCGATGCCTCAAACAAGATTTGTATTATCAAAAGCTTTAGAACTAGGGTTGAAAATTATTGTTGTAATCAACAAAATCGACAAACCTGCAGCGGAACCTCTTACAGCTTTAGATAAAGTTTTTGATTTATTCACAGAGTTGACTGACAGAGAAGATTTGATTGATTTTCCATTCATCTTTTCCAGCAGTTTAAACGGTTTTGCAATTAAAGATTTGAACGACGAAAGAAAAGATATGACACCGTTACTTGATTGCATTATCAAAAATATCAAAGCTCCAGATGGTGACGAGAACGAACCATTCCAATTCAGAGCTACAACTCTCGACTATAACGAATATGTAGGAAGAATCGTTATCGGTCGTATCGCTCATGGGAAAGTAAGTTCACAAGACCAAGTTTGCTTAATTCACGCAGACGGCTCTCAAGAAAAGGGTAAAATCGTTAAGCTTTTCGGATTTAAAGACTTAGGCAGAGTTGAGATTGAATCAGCATCTGCAGGTGATATCGTAGGTATCGCCGGTTTTTCTGATATTCAAATCGGAGAAACAATTTGTGACCCTAATACTCCAAAAGCCTTACCTTTAATCAAAGTTGACGAACCGACGTTGCAAATGAACTTTTCTGTAAACGATAGCCCATTTGCAGGAACTGAAGGTAAATTTGTTACCTCAAGACAACTTAGAAAACGTTTATATACAGAACTTGAAAAGAACGTAAGTTTAAGAGTTGAAGACACAGATTCAACAGATTGTTTCAGAGTTTCAGGTAGAGGCGAACTTCATTTGAGTATTCTTATTGAAACAATGCGTCGTGAGGGGTATGAATTTGCAGTATCCAAACCGGAAGTAATCTACAAGACCATAAATGGAGAACACTGTGAACCTTATGAAAACTTGATTATTGATGTTCCGGAAGCTTATGCCGGTAGTGTTATCGAAAGATTATCAAACAGAAAAGCTGAAATGAAAGATATGCAAACTTCTAAGGGAAGAACAAATCTAACATTCCATATTCCTGCAAGAGGTTTAATCGGTTTCAGAAGCGAATTCATCAGAATGACAAGAGGTGAAGGTATTATGTATCACACATTCTTGCATTACAGACCTTATGCCGGAGATATTCCTCGTCAAAGAAGCGGATCAATCATCGCTTTTGAACAAGGAGAGGCTATTCCATACGCATTGGCCCAATTTGAAGATAGGGGAGTATTCTTCATCACCCCTAAAACAAAGGTTTATAGAGGAATGATTATTGGTGAATGCAACAGACCTCAAGATATCCAAGTTAATATCTGCAAAACTAAAAAACTTACAAATATGAGAAGTTCAACTGCAGATGTTATGGTTACTCTTCAAGCGCCTAGAATTCTATCTTTGGAAGAAGCCCTTGAATATATTGGAGATGATGAATTAGTTGAAATTACTCCAGAAAATATCAGATTAAGAAAAGCTGATTTAACTAAGAAAATTTACAACTAATAAAACATCAGCCAATATGCCCGAAAATTATTAAAAGACGGATTAAGCATAAAACTTAATCCGTCTTTTATTTGTAAAATCATAATCACCCGAGCAATACATTAAAATCTTTTTGTGATATTCTAATGATATGACATGGAGAGGTTTTAGGGTTTTAATCGCAATAATTTTAATTGCATTGTTATGCAAAGCTTGTCTCGTAAAAGATACTGTTCCAAACAATCAAAAAAGAATTCAAACAGAATCCGACAAGTTGCAAGTTAATTATCCTGCGCCTAAAAATGTTACAATTAACGGAATTGATTACCTTGAATCTACTGCACCAATCGGAAAATTCGGTGGAGAATTAGTTTCTTCTACAATTGGCGAAGGCCCTAAAACATTTAATCCTTTCAACTGCAAAGACAACACTTCTCAAACAATGGCAAGCATAATGTATGACGGATTATTGACATCAGACCCGATTACAGGTCAACCGACCCCAAAACTTGCAAAATCATTTTCAATTTCACCTAATGGAAAAACTTATACAATCAAATTAAGATGCGGAATAAAATGGTCCGACGGAAAACCAATAACAGCAGATGATGTCGTTTTTACGTGGAACGATATTATTTTTGCAGGTTTGGGCGATACCTCAACCAGAGATTCTATTGTAATTGACGGGAAACTACCAACAGTCAAAAAAATTGACAATTACACTGTTGAATTCACAACCCCAAAACCTTTTGCACCGTTTATAAGAATGTTATCAACTTCAATTGCGCCAAAACATGTATTCATGCCTGCAATAAAAAAAGGATCTGCGTATTTTGATTCATTTTTATCAACAAATACAAAACCATCAGATTTTGTAGTATCCGGAGCATTCAAATTGAAGGAATATGTACCGGCGCAAAGAGTTGTTTTTGAACGAAATCCTAATTATTATGAAATAAATTCAAAAGGACAAAAATTACCTTATTTAGATAAACTTGTTTATTTAATTGTAGGAGATTTGAATAACGAAGTTCTGAAATTTGAAGCAAAAGAACTTGATGTTATTTCTCTACAAGGTTCAAAAGTTGCAAGATATAAGTCATTAGAACCTCATTCTGATTTTAAGTTATACAATCTTGGACCTGATACAGGAACAATGTACCTATCTATGAATTTGAATAACAGAAAAAATAATAAAGGCAAATATTATGTTGATCCAGACAAACAAATGTGGTTTCAGAATTTGGACTTTAGAAAAGCCGTAGATTATGCTATAGATAGAAAAAATATGGTTCTAAATATTGCAAACGGAATTGGCGCGCCATTATTTACTCCGGAAAGTTTAAATTCTATATATTTAAACAAAAATCTTAAACCTTATGATAAAGATTTAAATAAATCAAAACAATTACTAAAAAAATCAGGTTTCTACTTAGACAAAAAAGGGAAACTTTTTGATAAACACGGACACAGAGTAGAATTTGATTTATATACAAATGCAGGAAACACCGAACGAGAAGCAATTGGGGTAATGGTAAAACAAGACCTTGAAGATTTAGGAATGAAAGTTAATTTCAAACCTATTGAATTCAATTCTCTTGTAAATAAACTAGTAAGTACTTATGATTGGGATATGGTAATTATGGGTTTGACCGGTTCTCCTCTAGAACCTAACGGAGGCAAAAATGTTTGGTTATCAGATGGGAGACTTCACATGTTCAATCAACGAACACCGCAAGAGGGTAAAGCAAAAATTTTACCTTGGGAAAAAGAGCTTGATTATTTATATACACAAGGGGCATTAGCAACAAAATTTGAAGACAGGAAAAAATATTATGACAAGTATCAAGAAGTTGTCTATAACGAAAAACCAATGATTTATATTTATTCACCAATTAGAATTGTTGCATTACGAAACAAGTTTAAAAACATTTATCCGTCCGGTCTTGGCGGAATTACACATAATATTGAAGAAATTTATATAGGAGAATAATTAAAAAGTGGAAACATTAAAGTACATATTAAAACGAATAATTCAAACAATCCCGCTTCTTATTATTGTATCTTTAATAAGTTTTTTCATAATAAGACTTTCTCCTGTTGATCCATTAGCAGAATTAAAATTAAATCCATCTGTATCACCTGCAACAGTTGAAAAAGAAAAACAAAGATTAGGTTTAGATAAACCGATAATTATACAATACGGAAAATGGGCTTATTCTTTTGTCCGAGGGGACTTGGGTGTAACTTCAACCGGAGAAAAAGTTAGCCAAAAATTAAAAGAAAGAATTCCTAATACCCTACTTTTAACAAGTATAGTAATCTTTTTAACATGGATTGTTGGAGTACCGCTAGGAATTATCGCTGCTATCAATTGGAAAACACCTTTTGATAGGTTATTAACGGTATTAACAAGTATTGGAATGGCAATTCCGTCATTCTTCTTTGCCGTTTTATTGTTGATATTTGCAGTAAAAACAGGGTGGTTCCCAATAGGTGGACTGACTAGTCCAAGTTTTTCTGAAATGACTTTTGGTGCAAAATTTTTGGATATCACCCATCACTTAATATTACCTGTACTGGTATTATTTACAATTTCTCTTGCAGGATTACAAAGACAAATGAGAGCAAATATGCTTGATGTTTTAGATAGTGATTATGTAAAATTTGCAAGAGCCAAAGGTTTGCCGGAATTCACTGTTATTTATAAACACGCACTACGCAATGCAATAAATCCAATGATTACACTGTTAGGTTTTGAGTTCGCAGGACTATTAAGCGGCGCAGCACTAACTGAATACGTTTTTCAATATCCGGGGCTTGGAAGATTAATCCTTGAAGCCGTTATGAAATCAGATATAAATCTTGTTATGGCATCATTGATGATGGGTGCCGTAATGCTTGTGTTAGGAAATTTAATTGCGGATATTCTTTTAATCATCACAGATCCGAGAATTAGGGTGAAATCATGATTAAGGAAGTTTTACAACAATTATGGAAAGACAAATTTGCAAGATTTGCCCTTATTATTTTAGGGTTAATTTATCTTGCGTTATTTTTGGCAGATTTTATCGCTCCTTATACAAAAGATTTTTCTGATAGAACAATGGCTTACGTTCCACCATCAAAAGTTTTTACTATTGACAAAAATGGAAAATTATCTAAACCTTATACGTATAACTACATAAGAGAATTCAATCCTCAAACTCTTGAAATCGAATACAATTTAGATAGAAGTCAGAAACATTATATAAAATTCTTCTCTCAGGGAGAACCTTACAAATTTCTTGGACTAATTCCAATGAAAAGACACCTTGTTACAACAGATGCAAACGGAAGATTGTTTTTACTTGGGACAGATATAAATGGGCGAGATGTATTTTCACGACTTCTATTTGGTGGACGAATTTCTATGACTATCGGATTTTTAGCTTTATTTGTTTTATTTCCGATAGGATTGTTATATGGCGGAATTTCCGGTTATTTTGGCGGAAAAATCGACATGATTATGATGAGATTTGCAGAAGCCGTAATGTCTATACCTAGCTTTTACTTACTTATAATTCTTGCATCAATCTTACCATCAGGCATGACAAGTACTCAAAGGTTTTTGCTCATTGTCATAATTTTAGCACTTATCGGTTGGGCAGGATTTGCAAGGGTCGTAAGGGGAATGGTTCTATCTATAAAGAATCAAGAATACATTCAAGCGGCTCAATCAATTGGAGCATCTAAAATGCGAATAATAACAAAACACATCTTACCGCAAACCACGAGTTTTGTTATTGTTGCAATGACATTATCAATCCCGTCATATATTTTATCTGAATCAGGATTGAGTTTTTTAGGTTTAGGAATTCAACAACCAGATGCAAGTTGGGGTAATATGCTCAAAGAAGCACAAGAATTCACAAATATTTTATACAGACCTTGGCTTTTAACCCCCGGATTTTTAATTTTTGTATCAGTTTTGGCATTTAACCTGATAGGTGATACGATAAGAGATGTTTTAGACCCACAAAGCAAAGTTAGATAAAACTCAAAAGGAGAGCTATGGAAGTAAATCTGGATCATTTAACAAATATAATAAACCTTGAATATATGCTAAGAATTTTAATTGCTGTTATTTTTGGCTTTTGTATAGGATTAGAAAGAGAATTAACAAATAAATATGCAGGTTTAAGAACTCATATATTAGTTTGTTTAGGTGCTTGTGTCTTCACGCTTATTTCGATTTATGGTTTTCCTACTTTTGCAACTGGGGATAACGTAATTGTTGACCAAGCAACCGGTATAAGGGACACCTCAAGGGTTGCAGCTCAAATCGTTACGGGTATTGGTTTTATCGGTGCTGGTACTGTTCTTAGAAATGGTCCTATCGTTTTAGGATTAACAACAGCAGCAACTTTGTGGATTGCAGCAAGTATCGGTATGGCATGCGGAGCAGGAATGTACGAAATAGCTTTTGCAGGAACTCTTTTGTCAATTCTTACACTTGTATCCATCAGAGTTTTTGAAAGAAAAGTTATTCCAAACAGCATCAAACGAACAAAAAGGATTAAAATCTCAATAATTTGCAAAAACGAAATCGCTAAAAAAATTCACGAATTTATTATCGGCAAATATCAGGAAATCAGAGAATTAACCGAAAAGAAAATGAATGCCGATGAAAATAATACTAAAATAACTTGTATTATAGATATTATTACTAAAAAACCGGTAAAAGATTTGTATAAGGCTTTTCAAGAATTTGATGGTCTTGAATCAATTTCAATTCAAGAATACAATGAATAGTGATAACCGCTTTACATTGTACCTGTTTTAAGCTAGTATAATATGAAGAGAAATGATATTTAGTTTAAGGGAGAGAGAAGTTGAAATATAAACGTATTTTGCTAAAAATAAGCGGAGAAGCATTGCTTGGAGATCAACAATTCGGAATTGACCAAGCTCCGGTAAAGATGATTGCAAATGAAATTAAAAAAGCATTAGAAATGGGAGCAGAAGTTGCAGTCGTTGTTGGTGGCGGGAACATTTTTAGAGGAATGAAAAACAGCGCAAAACTTGGAATGGACCAAGCCTCTGGTGATTACGTAGGAATGCTTGCAACCGTAATGAATGCAATAGCTTTGCAAAGTGCGTTAACCCAGATTGATGTTCCATGCAGAGTTCAAACAGCAATTACAATGAATCAAATTGCCGAACCTTATATTCGCCATAGAGCAATCAGACATCTTGAAAAAGGGAGAGTCGTAATATTTGCCGCAGGAACAGGAAATCCTTTCTTCACTACAGATACGGCTGCAGCTTTAAGAGCTTCCGAAATCAATGCTCAAGCAATGCTTATGGCTAAAAATGGTGTGGACGGTGTTTATACTGATGACCCGAATACTAATCCGGAAGCTAAAAAACTTGAAAAAATCACCTATGACGATATCATTAAAAACGGATTGAAAGTTATGGATACATCAGCTTGCGCTTTATGTAAACAAAATAATATTCCTATTGTTGTATTTGATTTCAAAAAACAAGACGGAATTAAAGAAATCCTTAGCGGAAAAGAAATCGGAACATATATTAACTAGTTAAATACACGAAAGAGGTAAAAAATGTCAGAAGCTTTAGAAGAATTATTTTTATTCGGCGAAGAAAAGATGGAAAAAACAGTTGCCCAACTTCAAAAAGAATTTGGAACAATTCGTTCAGGTCGTGCGAACCCTGGAATTTTAGACAGAGTAATGGTTGAATACTACGGAGCTCCGACTCCTCTAAGACAAATGTCACAAGTATCAGTTCAAGATGGTACAACTCTTGTTATCACTCCTTATGACAAAACTGTTATGAAGGAAATAGAAAAAGCAATTATCAAAGCTGAGATCGGAATCACTCCAAACAGTGATGGTGTTTGTATCAGACTTCCTTTCCCTCCTCTAACAGAAGATAGAAGAAGAGAAATTGCTAAAGATGTAAAAAAACTTGGTGAAGATGCTAAAGTTGCTATTAGAAATATTAGAAGAGATATGACTGACGGTTTAAAGAAAGTTGAAAAAGGTGAAAATCTTCCGGAAGATATGGTGAAAGATAATCAAGATAAAATTCAAAAATTAACAGATAAATATACTGCAAATATTGATAGTGCAGTTGCAGTAAAAGAAAAAGAGGTTATGACAGTATAATGATTGATTTAGGCTTGAATAAAAATGCAACCAGAATGTTGACAGGTTTTATAATGGGAACCATTGTAATGCTTTGCATTATGTGGGGTGATATAGCATTGTTGTGTATGCTTGCGGTTATGTTAATTGCGGGCTCGAGAGAGTACGTAAAAATGCTTAATCACAAGGGTTTTTATCCAAGCCTTAAAGTCATTTATTTTACAGAAGTAATTCTTGCTACTGTAGTTTACTTTAAAAGATTTGACCTCGTCGCAATAACTTTAACAATTTGCGCTATGGCATCTTTTATGTGGGTTTTATTTAGAGGAAGACAACCATATATTGCAAATGTTGCAACGACCTTACTCGGTATGGTTTATTGTGGTTGGTTTCCGCTTCATTTAATCTTTTTAAGAGATTTATCTTGCCCGAGATATGATAGCGGACTTGGGTTCGTAGTATTAATGTTCACATCAATATTGTTAACTGATGTCGGCTGTTATTATATCGGAACAAAATTTGGGAAACGAAAACTTGCACCTGTAATTAGCCCAAACAAAACTATAGAAGGTTCAATGGGCGGAATATTTTTCGCAATTCTTGGCGCTCTAGTTATCGGATACTTTATAGATTTACAATGGTACTTGTCAATATTTGCAGGTCTTATTTGTACCGTATTTGCACAAATCGGTGACCTTTGTGAATCTTTAATTAAACGTGATGCCGGTGTTAAAGATTCTGGAACGAGTCTTCCTGGACACGGAGGATTTTTAGATAGGACAGATAGTTTTATTCTAACAATTCCTATTATGTATTATTTCTGTAAATGTTTCATTTTCCATACTGAATGGATTCAAACATTACTTCATGCAGTGAAAGGATTATTCTAATGGTTTCATCTGTAGCTGAAATTTTTGGAATAGAAACGATTACACCTGAATATTACAAACACGCATTAACTCATTCCTCTTTTACAAAAGAAAAAAATCTTCCCTATACTCAATGTTACGAGAGATTAGAGTTTTTGGGCGATGCTGTTTTGAAATTAACAATTTCAGATGTATTATTCAAAATGTATCCAGACTATCAAGAGGGTGAATTATCTAAAATCAGGAGTATTATAGTTTCTGATAATACACTTGCGGATATTGCGAGAAAAAACGGTCTTCAAGATTTAATCATAATGAGTAAACATGAAGAAAAACAAGGTTGCAGAAAACTAAATTCGATTTGTGCATGCGCTTTTGAAGCAACTCTTGGCGCTTATTATCTTGACGGTAAGTATAACGAACTTGAAAAATATATAGAAACGACTTTCAAACCATATATAATTGATGTTAAAGACCATTTTGAAAAATTTAATGCAAAAGCAGTTTTGCAAGAATACACTCAAGGGAAAACAAAGAATACTCCTATTTATACGGTAATTCGAGAGATTGGACCTGAACATAAAAAAGAATTTGAAATTGAAGTTAAATATAATAATGAAGTCCTTGCAATAGAAAAAGGGTTAACCAAAAAAGAAGCCGAACAAAAATGCGCTTATTCCGCATGTAAAAAACTGGGGATTATTTAAAATGACAAATATAATTGTTTCACCATCAATACTTTCTGCTGATTTCGCAAATTTAGAACGAGATATAAAAAAGGTTGAAACAAATGGAGCGGATTGGATTCACGTTGATGTAATGGACGGGCATTTTGTCCCAAATATTACAATTGGAATTCCCGTTGTAAAATCTATCAGAAAAGTCACAAAACTCCCGCTTGATGTTCATTTAATGATTGATAACCCTAAAAAATACGTCGAAGATTTTGCGAGCGCAGGGGCAGATGTCATTACTTTCCATTACGAAGCAATAAAAAATAATTCTCCAGAAAATTATAAAGAAAAAATAATTGAACTAATAAATAAAATTAAATCAATGAATATTAAAGCGGGAATATCAATAAAACCTAAAACGTCCCCTTGTGAAATTATAGAATTTTTGTCAAAAGTTGATTTAGTTTTGGTTATGACCGTAGAACCCGGGTTTGGCGGACAAAAGTTTATGCCGGATTGTGCAGAAAAAATTCCAACAATTAAAGAAAACGCATCAAAGGATTTGATAATCCAAGTTGACGGCGGAATAAATGATGAAACAGCAAAGTTTTGCACTAAACTGGGTGCAAAATCACTTGTTGCAGGAAGTTTTATTTATAAAGCTGACGATATAAAAAAAGCTATCAATTCACTAAAAGATTAAGCATTTAGACTTTCACCTTTACGAACTTTTCGTTTCAGAATTTCATTTATATCGGTATTTAATTTGTCCTTATCATCTGTCCCGTCATTTTCAGAAGTTTTAATCGTTTTTTCAGATTCTTTAACTTCGCCATCTTGAGCATATTTATTCTCTTTATTAGATAAAGATGCACTTGGAACACCGGTCTTTTCAGAAACTTGACCTTTATAAGATACTGCACTTGATTTGTTTTCAGAATTTACTGACTCAGCCTGCAATTGAACATCAGCAGTAATTTCAGCTTGATTGACCGCATCACCACCTGATTGAACAGCTTGTTTTCCCGCAATATAATCAGCAATTCTAAACAATGGAAAACCTTTTATAGATGTTAACAAGTCATTTCCAATACCGATTGTTTCAGAGCCAAAATCCTGAGCTGATAAGATTGAACCAGTTTGAGCTTTGATTGTAGAATCAAATTGATTGAATTCTGATTCTGATACGGAAATTGAAGTTTGTCCGGCATTGCCATATTCTTGCAACTGTTGTTGAAGTTTATTTATTTTAGAAAGGGAAGAAACATCACTTTTATCAGAATTTATTTTATCAACTTCACTACGCAATTCAGATTGAGCAGCATCTGCTTTTGACAAAAGTTCTGACATGTAGTTTTCAAGATTTTGAATTTCATCTACTGATTGAGCTTGGACAGAAGAAATAATAGATGCAGATTCTGCTGCAGCTTTTGTATTTTCTTTACTATCTCCAGTAAATATTTTTGCTTGATTACGCAAACTTACATTAGCATTTTGTAATTCTTCTCTTTTTATTTGCGCTGCACTCTTATCTTGCGGGACCGCTGTAGAATCAGTCGAATTGGTTTCATTTTGTTCTTCTTTTGTGATATCCGGAGGAGTTGAAGTTTCAGAAAGCTTAACTCCAACCAAAGAATTATCTACAACTTTTGACTCTTCTGTCTTTTTATCCGTAGTTTGAGTCGTTGATTGAGCCATTTCATAAGTAGTTTCATCGTTTGAATCTAAAGTTGCACGAAAATCCTGTGCCCACTGTAGATACACTGATGGCACATCAACACCTTGTCTTTCATATTTTATAATTTGTTTTGCCGTTAAGTTTCGCCAATCAATTTGACGAGGAGAAACAGCACTTATTCTTGCAACGTCCATAGTACGTCCTTGTTTTTCTTACATTTAATTATTCGGATAGCACAACAGAAAACTTTAAAAATCGGAGAAAATATTAACAAAAGTTAAAGCTTTCATTCAATTAAATGATACCTTTTTTGAAAAATATTGTATAATATTAGGACAAGAAAAGTGAGGATTTTATAATGACCTACGAAGAATTAATGGAAAAAGCAATAGAAGTTTCAAAAAACGCATACGTTCCGTTCTCAAAATTTCCGGTAGGAGCTTGCGTTCTAACCGAAAATGGAAAAACTTTCTGCGGCTGTAATTTTGAAAACTCAAGCTATGGATTAACAATATGCGCCGAGAGAAATGCAATAGGTTCAGCTATCGCAGCAGGCGAAAGAAAAATAACGGCTATCGCAATTTACTCTCCACTTATGGATAAATGCATGCCATGTGGAGCTTGCAGACAAGTTATTGCGGAATTTACAGACCCTGATGCGGTCGTTTTACAAAAAATTGGAGATGAAGTGAAACCTTATACAATAAAAGAACTTCTTCCGGAGGCTTTCTTATTATAAAATGTACATATTTGAACTGATCTTCAATACATTCAAAAAGAAAAAACAACCAATTTCGACCTACAATCCTGTAGATACAGACGGAACAGAACTTGAAGAAAATTCTGAAGATTGTGAGCATCTTTTTATGCCTTTGGATTCATCAAATGAGTATTTTGCTTGTAAATACTGCGGATTAGTTGTCCATAAAAGCAAACTTAAAAACAAAAACATTTTTGAAAATAAATCCTTTTAATAGATATTTGGAGAATTTAAAAGCTCTTCTTCTTTATTAAGGTATATAAGAAGGAGGGCTTTTATGTCTAAAAATCTAGGTGAAATCATCAATAACATAATGGAAGAAAATTCCACACACAAAGTTTTGATTTTAACAAATCATTTACAAATCAGAGGAACTATCCACGATTATAATGAACAATGTGAAAACTGCCACGATTGCATTATTTCATTAAGAGATGCCCAAATCACACGGATTGAAGAACTTTGTGACTGTAACAACAACGACTGTGAATGCAATATTCCATATTTTGCAGAATACAGATGGTTTAATATTTCGGCGAATTCAATTGTTGGTTTTAGTATTATTAAATAAAAAGAGCGGCGATTTCAAAAATTTGAAATCGCCGCTCTTTTAACTTTTATTGTAAAATCTTACACTTTTCTCTTACGAGCAGCTTCAGATTTGTGTTTTCTTTTAACGCTAGGTTTTTCATATCTTTCACGTTTTTTAACTTCAGATAGAATACCGGCTTTTTGAATTTTTTTCTTGAAACGTCTTAAAGCGCTTTCAATACTTTCGTTTTCGCCAACTTTAACTTCTGCCATTTATATTTTCACCACCTTTATAGCTTAATTTATGTATCTAGTATATTATAAAACCCGAAAAATATCAACTTTTGCGACTTTTGTTAAGTTTCTTGAAGCTAATACAATTAAACATATTTATTCTTTCCTTTCATTTTCAAAATTCGAGAATTAAAAAGCAAAAGGAAGAGAAACTATCGGATTTTCCACTTTTATAAGGCTTATTTAAATATTTAATGTTTCACTTGACGAATTGGCAGGATTTGAATCCTCTAAAGAGTCCAAATAAAATTAACAACTTCTTCGAAAGAATAAATATTCTTCTGAACATAAAACTTTTTACCGGATTGTTTTTTTACATAATCAAGATTTTTTCCGTCTAAAAAGTCTTCAGTATAAGGTCTTAGCATTACAGTCGGAATAACAACGACATCGCAATCAACATCTTTGACGGTACGGATTAAATCCTCTGTAGTAATAAGCCCTGCAACCGTAATATCTTGCCCCCAATAGTTTGATTTTACAGGACAAACCGTTACAGACAAGTTTCTAATCTTGTTTAACTTTTGTGCTACCTCTTCCAACATATTTTTTGCAGCATAAGAACACCCAAAAGCAATCTTGTAAGGTTTTGATATTGATTTTGGTAATTGACGTTTATTGAAGTCATCTAAAGTTATTCGCAAAGAACCAACACCATCTTCAAGCAAAGAAAAATTACCATAATATTTGGCAGGAGGAATAGGCATATCAGCAAGCAAAAAGAATTCGTCTGAGCAACAAACCCTTTTATATTTTGAAGAAATTTCAATAACTTCTTTGGCACACTTGCTATCTACTCGTTTCAATTCTCCGTCAGGTCTGAATTGTGTAATTCCAACAGGAACAATTGCAGTTGATAAAACGGTATTTTTAAGTTCTGCTAAATCAGATAATGTTCTTTCAAGTTCCGCTCCATCGTTTATCCCCGGACATAATACAATCTGAACATGAAACGGAATTTTATTTTTTCTAAACCATTTTAAATTTTCCAATGCCTTACCTGCATTTGGATTTCGAAGCATTTTGACCCGCAATTCAGGATTCGTTGTATGTACAGATACATAAAATGGGCCTAAATGCATTCGCTTAATTCTGTCTTTATCCTTTTCTGTGAGATTTGTCAATGTTATATATGTACCTTGTAAATAAGACAATCTATAATCATCATCTTTTACATATAAAGTATCTCTCAACCCTTTTGGTTGTTGATCAACAAAACAGAATAAGCAATGGTTTAAACAAGGTTTAATTCTATCAAATACTGCACTTTCAAAAACAATACCTAAATCTTCATCATAGTCCTTTTCTACTTCAATTTCTTCAATTTCACCATTTGTTTTTTTGATTTCAACAGTAATCAATTCTGATTTCATATAAAAATTATAATCAATCATATCAAGCATTTTATTACCATCAATTGAAAGAATTTCATCACCTTTTTCAATTTCAAGTTCTTCTGCTATAGAATTTTCTAGAACACTGTTGACAATTGCAGGCATTATTTTTTCTCAAACCCCTCAACCATAGATATTAAATTTTTGTACTCACATATTGTATTATCTAAAACAATTCGTTGATAAAAATCCGTCGGAGTGTATTCATCTGCCAAGGTTTTTTCAGCATTTGCTTTGTGAAATAGTGCATTTGTCTTAACCTCATCAAACAACTCTTGAAGACCCTCTCCACTTAAAAAAGAAGCACAAGATAATTTTACTCTAGCATCTGACAAAAATTGTAACGGATTGTTTGAAAAGGGTTTAATCAAAAGATTATTCAATTCTTTCATTCCGTCTTTTGTAATAGAATAAAATATTGACAATTTACCACCATCTGACATTATTTTTTCAGCAGTAATAAATTTGTTGCGTTCTAATCTGACAAGAGCCGGTTTTAAAGCTCCAAAACTCGGATTTGTATAAGCTCTAAAATACTCCATAATCCATTTATGTATTGAATACATCGTCAAATCTTTTTTCAACAATATGTACAAAATCATTAAATCTATCATAGTTTTAGAATAACATTAATAATTACATTTAACAAATATTAAAAAATTAACAAAAAATTTCATGTCGGAATTTAATACAAACATGCAAATTTTAAATAAATTATCTCCAACAGTAAAAATTTCATATTCAAAAATTAGAGGAAGTTTTGAAACTCGACAAAACAATGCAACGAAAATGGTTGATAAATTATACAAAGAAATTCTCCCAAAGTTCAATAAACATGGGTATATTACAATGGAAACATTGCATAACTCAGTAAGTAAAGTATTAAATAAAAACATTAATATAAGTATCAGAAAAAATAATAATGCGATTTTTGATGGGGGAAATGATATATTATATTCTGAATTCACCGGAAAAATTTCAAAAACAACTATTGACATTAATACTATTAAGAATAAAATTAATCGTGAAAGCCTGATTACTATTTTACATGAATTTCAGCATGTTGTAGATGGATTGTTTCACCCCAAATATCTCAGCAGAAATCAGAAAATGGCAAATGATGGATTATATACGAAAAAGTATGACATATTATATGATGATTTAATCTATACTAGGGATTTTCCAGACGGGAAAAAAGATAAAAAATATATTTTAAATAGACTCAGACATAAAATAGAACATTTCTTCAGAGGAATGCCGGCAGATGTTAAAATGGATTATATCCAAGATGCAAAGTACTGTTTATTGTCAGAAAAATATGCCTATAGCACACAACGGAAATATGCAAAAATTGCAAAAAAGAAACATTTTCCATTCAATGCTAACGAACTGGAAAACGAAAATAAGAATTTCATGTTTGATGAAAAAATAAAACTCTTAAAAGACATGGGTTTTGAAATCATAAAGAAAGAACGCTCAGAACACGCAAGAAGACTTAAAGAACATAAAAAATTAACAAATGTAAAGACAAAATAAAAAATAACGCAATTAATATTATTCACAAAACTTAAGTGAAACGTAAATAAAACAAAAAAAAATAAGGAAAGGATAAAATTATGGTAGAAGCAGTTTCAACAGCAGCCCCAAAACAATTTACAACAGTTCAATACAACACAAAAGATGGGGAAACAATTACAGCGACTAAAAAAGATGGGGTAGTTACTCTAGTTGGAGATAAATCAGGTGTTCGTAAAATGCCAATTGAAGATTTCAAAAAAGAATTGGTTGCAAATGTTCCACACTTAGAAAAAACACCAGCAAAAGATACAGTAGAAATTTCTAAAGACGCAAAAGCCCCTACAGAAGTTCAAGACAAAGATGCAAAAACTCCAGCAGAAGCAAAAGTAAAAGATGCTAAAGTAGATAGCAAAGAAGTAAAAGTTGCTGATACTAAAAAAGCTGAAGAACCTGCAAAAGCAGAAAAAGAAGTTACAACAGACAAAGCACCAACTGAAGGAAAAACACCGGTTGAAGAAGCTAAAAAACCAGAAATCGGTAAAAAACTTGATGTAGCAGCTTAGTCTATTGCAAAGTATAAAATTTAAGAAGCCCTTAGCAAATTAGCTAAGAGCTTTTTAAATTGTTCAATCAACTGGTCTGCATAGCTTTTTATAAACATTAGAAACCGCTGTGCCACCAACTATCGGTTGAAATTCAGCATACTTGTTATAATCACCGGTGATAAAATTATCTTGTCTCCCGTATGAATCCATCACACCAATTTTGTATGACCTTTTAGCACAATCTATGGTATATTGTGCTAATGTATAAAAAATAAATTTACCATTAACCGGTTCATATTGACCTTTATTGTAGGATTTAAGTAAAAAAGTAAACCCATAAATATCTTCTGCCCCAACAATTCCATCAGAATCAATATAAGAATTTTCATCAACCCTTTTCCACTCTGTATATTCTTCCGATTGAGCGAAAACAATAGAAGTCATTGAACACAAAAAAAATAAAATTGATAAAAATATCTTTTTCATTACTAGCCTCTTAATTCATTTTAATTACTTTTTCTGATAAATCAAGAACGTATAATTATCTTGGGTGTAACCTTTAATAAAATTAAAATCAGCATCAAGCATTGACCTTGTGTCAATCAAATATTTTTGAAACATAATACCGAGCAAATTTTTATTAACATCATTCTCTAGATGAATAGGAGCTTTCATCTGCTCAGGTGTAACTAAAGATTTTGCATCATCACCATACAATGCAAGCATTACATATCGACTTTTCGGAACAGTCATATTCACATTTTCTACAAAATATTTAAAATAATTCTGAGAAATTACACTATCTGACATTGCGGCAAAATATACGATTTTTGAAACCTTATTGTGTTTAAGTCCGTCTTGTTGTGTTTTATCATAAAAATGGTTGTTATAAGGATTTCGGACCTCTTTATGGAAGTCAAAATTAAATACTCTAGGCGAAGTTAAATTTCTAAAATAATATGGAGCATCAGAAGCAAATGGCATAATAACCATATCATCTGAATTTAAATTCCATCTATCCGCTTCAATTCGAACAGATTTCAATGCTCGTGTTTTAGAAATTCTAAATGTTTTTACATAACTGAGTGTAAATATAGTAGAAAAAACAATAAATAAACTTAAAAATATTACGCAATGTTTTTTTGATAACCATTGAAACAAACCAATAACAGACAAAATAAATAACGGAGGAAGTAAGTATAGAATATATCTTGATGTAAACACATTAACTTTAAATAGTGAAAAAATTACAGACAAAGTAAAACTTGTCACAAATATTGTTGATAAAATTTTGACAAATTTATCCTCATCTTTAAAACTTTTGATTAAACCAACTACAAAATAAACGCACGGAACAATTACAAAAGTCGTAAATAATACAGTAATTGCATAAGGTTGTTCTGACGGCCAATAAACATTATTAACAAGTATTGTTCCAAAATAGTTACGAATAACGTCAACGATATGGAAAAATTGAAGTTCGCCCTCATGAGTAATCACAAAAACACTCCTCATTTTTGCATAGTAATTTATCAAATAAAAATACGGAACCAATAGAATAAGTTCAATTCCTATAGCTTTTATATAACTTAAAAACTGTTCTTTTTTGTTTTTAAATAAATAGATACTATAACAAATGTAAACGGAGAAATTATACAAAAACCCTCCGACCAAAGTATAAGGAATTAAAACATCTGCAATAATCAATTTTAAAAGAGATTTTTTATCATTTTTTTGTTCAAAATCAATTAAATAATTAAGAGAAACTAAAACTAAAAATACCACAATCGGATACATTCGAACTTCAACCGAAAACAATGTAAGTATTGGGCTAACAGCAGCTAAAGCCGTTGCAAAATTTGAAACAATAGATGTTGTGATTTTTTTTGAAACAAGATACACCATAGGAATAGTTGCAACTCCAAAAATCAATGACAATATTCGCATTGAAATTTCAAAATCACCAAATAATTTTATCCAAAAATGCAATAAGAAAAAGTATAACGGAGTGTGTTGCAAATCAAGGGTTAGCAAGTTGTGAATAATTCCAACAGGGAATGATTGCTTTGCCGTAAACCACGAACAAGCCTCATCATACCAAATATCAGTATTCAAAAATAACACTCTCAGTCCAATTGCAACTGCTAAAATACCTACAAAAAATACAATATTTAAAAGCTTTTTCTTATCCATCTTAATCAAACTCTCCCTTTTTGGATAATACCATAAATTAAACTCTACGTCAGCTTTTTCACAATATATTGAATTTCATCATCGGACAATTCAAATATTTTAAAAATATAATCATCAATTTTTTCTAAAATATCTGCATTTTTTGAGGTCATATAGTCATTAATAAATTCTTCAAGTTTTGTTTTATCTTTTTTACCTAGCAACGGAAACGGCAATTGAAGCAGATTTGATTTTAAAACCTTTAATTCATTAAATTTTGTATGATAAACATACTGAAATAACTTTGAATTCAAAAATGCTAAAACTGTCTTTATTGAATGATTTTGAACTTTTGGAATTAAAATATTTGCACTATTCAGAAACAATCGCTGTTGATTATCATAAGCAAAAACCAAATTTTTTGATACAAATTTATAAACCAATTTTTCCTTCGCACGATAAACTAAATCCGGTGCAACTTGCTGAAACATTTCCCTTTTATAATCAATATATTTTTTACTCTCTCTAACAAAACATTTTGACAAATTTTTACCAGAATAAATCTTTTCAGAATTCTCAGATTTGCCTGTTATAAATTTATCATTATCGCCTGTAACAATTCCCAAACCCCAAGTGCTATCCTGAAGTGTCTTGTAAGGTTTTGAATAAATTTTATTTAAAATATTATAATCTTGAATTCCATACAAAGAAAAAATATTGTTAATGTTATTTTGATAAACTTCAATTGGAATTTTCTCTTCTGTTGTTGAAGTCTTTATATGAACCAAACCATCACCTTTTCCTTTTTTAAGTTTTAAGGAAACAACATCAGATAAAACAGACTCAAAAATTTGCCCATAACAAATGATTTCTTCAACTAAAAAGTTCTCTAATATGAATTTTCTAATATCAGAATGAACCTTAACATTCAAAATAGAAACCGGTAAAACAAAAAAACATCTTCCATTGGTTTTGAGATAATTAAAAGAATTTGCAATAAAATAAGAAAATGATTCTTTTGATTTTATAAACGGGAAATCTTTAGAATAAACATTTTTTGCCATAGCTCCCCACGGAGGATTTGTTGCAATAATATCAAAATCATTTTGTTGAATTTCATTTTTCTGTAAAAAATCTAAATTATAAATATTGGGCTTAAATTCAACATTTTTAAACTTCGCAATCAAATTAATTTTTGCAATAAAAACCGCTATTTCATCTAAATCACAGCCGTAAATATTTTCAGGATTTTTAATTTTATCCGAAATTGATAACAAAAAACTTCCCGTACCACAACATGGGTCAAGAAATTTCGTATTCAATTGAATATTATCATTAAACGACCTTATAATTTGTTCTGGAGTGTAATATGAACCTTTTTTGTTTTTCGTACCTTCTTTGAGTAACGATTGATAAACAATTCCTAAAAAATCTTTTTCATTTTTAGGAAATTCAAGATTTATCAAAAAATTATCAATTTTAAATTTTCCAAAAGCTATTAAAATGTCATTTAAACAATTATTTTTTGTTGAAAAATTACCATCACAAAACACCAAAATTCCAATATTCGACAAATAATTCAATGCTAAATTATAAATGACTTCACGAATCGAAAGTTGATTTTCTTTTAAATAATCCAATATCAAATTTAAAATAGAGAGATTTGAAGTATCTGAAAAATATTCAACAGGAATAATACTCTTTGTTGAAAATCTTTTATTTGCTCTTTTAGACAAACGATATTCAATGTCTGAATCTTTGACATTTAATCTTTTCCAATTATTTTTGGTTGCATAAGAAATAATACTTTCGTCCATTGGTCCCCCAAAAGTATTTTAGCAAAAAAATTCTACACGTAGAAGTTTAAAATATCCCCGATATTATCAAGGCAGATTTTTTGAGCATGTGAAGTGCATAAAAATTTTTCATAAAGAGGAGTGAATTCTTCCGCATTCGTATCAGGTCCCATATAAGGTAAAACTGAAGAGGTTTGAAATCTATTATAACGTCTGAAATTGTCGTATACATAATTTTCTTTATAATATGGTAAGAGCTTACTTGTAAGAATTACATCTTTTCCACTACGGTTTGCAATATTTTTTATGTACGTTTCCATCTCACTCTTTCCGGCTCTTGTAGAAATTACAGGAGCAAAAATGAAATTTATATCATTATCCTTTAAGAATTTTTCCTTTAATGAAATTAAAGCTTCATACGGGAATTGTTCTCTTCTCATAGACAAACCTGATAACAAATAATCGTCCATAATAACAATAGTAGAACCTTTTGGCATTACTCTCAGACAATCCATAGTTGAACCAAACTTGTCATCATCAAGCAAAATATTAAATGTTGAATCAATATTATTTACTTTTCGGTACATATAATTTGTTAATGAAAAACTTTTATTTGGATCCGGAATAATATAAAATAATTGATTTTTATCTCTGTGATATTCATTCATATAAGAATCAATTTTAAAATTCAATTCACCCAACATTTTAGAATATCTGCGAGGAGTAATAACATCTGTCATTGATTTGAGAAAATTTGCAACATATTTTTCTCCATCTCTTTTAGATAACTGCCCACCAATTGCAATATCCTTAGAGATTTGCAAAAATGTTTTAAATTTCGGCATAATCGGATTTAGATTATCTGCAATTTTTTCGGGGGTTACGGGTTGTGCATTCTCTAACCTTAAAATCTTTGGATTTATTCCATATTGCTTGCATCTTTTTAGAACCTCGCCGTTCAAAACATAATCCAAATTATAAAAAATATCTTTTTCATTTTTATTTTGGTATATTTGAGCAGTTTTTAATTTTTGAGAAACAAAATTTTCAAAACTACAAGCTTGATTTAAAAAATTATATCCATTTTCAAATGAATCTATATAAACAGCTTTCTTCGTTTGAAAATAATTATGAGGCTCGACGTTACATTTTTTTAGTGTATTCAAAATATCAGAATCTACAAGTGCTACAGGACTTTGTCCTGTTCCAAGAGAGTTAAAATTTTTCATAGAAAGATAATTAAAAACATCAGAAAGACAGATATCACGAGTCAAAAATTGAGCATCATCAATCGGTAAAGTTTTGAATGAGGTTGAATTCATTTTGCCCAAAGCTTGTTCTATCTTTTTCAAACTTTTATAGCTAGAAAATTGAGATAAAATATCCATTGATTTGTAAACAGTATCTAAATCTAGACCTGTATTCTTTCTGATAGTTGTAGCCATTTTGGTAACATTTTGAGCAGACACAATACCCATTTTGTGGTACAAATCCGAATAATAAGCCATAATTTCTTTATCAAACTTAGATAACCCATGATTAAGTGAACCAATACGACCGACGAAAGAAATATTCTTATTCTGTTCAATTCTATGATTGTTATTAATTTGATAAGGGTATATTGAATTTGTAATAACTTGAACTCTCATACTTATATCAAATCCAAACAAAATATTTTTTGCACAATTTGTTAGTAACAATTGATTAAACAAATGGCAAAATTTAAAATTTACGAGTATTCTATATGTAAAGAAAAGAATTTAGAGGAATATTATGAGTAGAAATTTCGTATCAAAAATTATGGCAGGAACAATTGCCTTAACACCGGTATCCTGTATAAAAAAAGAACCACTACACCAAATTACAGATAAAAATATTCACCCAATTATAGAAAGGGTTGACTCTTTTGCAAAATCAAAAGCAAATAAAATATCAATAGATTCACTCAAAGAATTTGCAATAGACACACTTGAAATTTCTAATAACGAATTAAATAATCAAAAAATAGCTACAACTATACAAGATATGGCACAATTCAGAAATCCGGACGTTGTTGTCGGCTCGAAAATAGAATATGGCTACGGGCTGAAAATGACTGGCGGAGTAGGTTGGGGAATGGTACATAAAAACGTAACCGAACCGAAAATGCTACCATCAAGTGTGGTTGGAGTTATGGAGAATAAAGTATTTTCAAACCCTAAAGAAGATAAATACTTCGTCCCAGTAACTTACTACGGACTACCAAACCCTAAATTGAAATAATTTAGATAATAATGCAGAATAAAAATTAGCTGTTACATTGTTTTAATATCAAATTTATACATTTTTCTTCTGGAGTATTTTGGAAAAGTTTTTGTAAAACTTGTGCGACATTAATTTTATCAAAATAATTCTCATTCATTTCTTCAAAAGCCTTTTCCAAATTAAAACCAGAATTAGCCTCTCCAATTTTTATTACGTTTTGGATTGGGATATCTGTTTCATTGATGTATTCAAGGGGTTCCTTTTTACGAGTGTAGTGCCTTTGATTTGTAGCAAAATCACCATTATTGATATGCCAATCATTTTTAGATACTTGGCTTCTGCATTTTAATTTTTTTGAGGATAAAAACCTTGTTGGAATTTTCAAAACAACAATATTAGAGTCATCTTTAGATACTTGCATAAGTAGGGCTTTGGCAAAGGTTAGTAATTTATCCCCGCAATCTACACCCATTGAAACCCAACGCTTGGTAAAATTTTTTAAATCAAACATGAAAACACCACTCAAATTTGAGCATAAATCAAGATCATGATTACTTTTAATATATCCATCTTTGAGTATTTTATTGTAGTTATTTTGTGTTGTCAAATGATATAAATATCTAGGCACATTTCTTCTACCTAATTGAGTTCCACCTATTTGACAATTATCTAAACTATTTACAAAACTATGAATACTTGTCATTTTAATTAGTCTTTTCACGCAATTCTATTACAATATATAGAAATAAAAACAAACAAACTTTTTTTTGCCCCTAAAAATATTAAAAAGACCTCGATTGAGGTCTTTTAAAAATGGGGCAGGTAATAGATTTTAATTCGAACCGATTATTAAACGAAATTAATAAATTTTATGAATTAAAGCAATTACTGAAATAAAATAACTTGTTTTTGCTATAATTATTATAATAAAAACTATTACAATATTCTTTTGTTTTATTATTTCAAGGAAGTTAAATGAATTTAAGGAATTTTACATTAACAAGTATAAAAAAAATTCAAGAAGCACAACAAAAAGGGAAATTAATTGTTTTTGTTGGAGCCGGAGTTTCGCAAAATTCAAATTTGCCAAGTTGGAATGATTTAGTTAATCAACTAGCTCAAGATTTGGGTATTGAAAAAAAGATAATCCCAGAGGAACTAGAAGAAACTTTAACAGAAGAACAAGTAGAAATTCTAAAAAAACACAAAATTCACTATAACACAGATGAGTGTTTAAAAATCCCGCAATACTACTTTAATGAATTTGGAGAAAAAGAATACAATAATAAATTACACAATATCTTTTCTAATAAACTAGAGCCAAATCCAATCAATTATTTAATTGTTGAATTAGATCCCAAACATATAATTACGACAAATTATGATGATTTGTTAGAAAAAGCAGCTGAAAGTATTGCAAAAACACCTTATTCAAAAGTTTCTTGCGATAGAGATCTTGCCATTGCTCCTAATAATAATTTAATTATAAAGATGCATGGAGAACTTGATAAGATTGTATTAAAAGAACGAGATTATGACACATATTCAAATAATTTCAAATTAATTGAAACATTTGTAAAGGGCTTAATTGCAACAAATACAATTCTTTTTGTAGGTTTTTCAGCTGAAGATGCAAATGTTAGAAAACTATTTCAATGGATACATGATATATTAGGTAATTCATGCCAACCAGCATATTTATTGAATACTGATGAATATAAAAATAGCAACAAATCAAAAGAAGAAAAAAGAGTAAAGTTTGAATATTTAAAAGAAATGGGCATTTTTTCTCTTTACTATGATGAAATTCAAGATGATATCAAACAATTTGTATCATATGATATTTTAATTGATTATAATAAAAAATATAAACTCAAAGCCTTAGAAAAAGGACATGGCGAAAGACTATTTAAATTGCTATACTTTATACAGAAAAAGAATGTTTCTAACGATAATTCCGAATATATAGAAAACTGTTATCGTAAATTAAAGTATTTAGAATGCTTAAATTATATTCCAAATAATATTCTAGCTAAAGTATTTGGATGTAATACAAAAGTATTTATGCAATATGGTCTATATGGTTTAAAGCCATATCTTATAAAAAGTTTAAATGAGCTGAAATTAAAAATAGCATTAATAGATGAAAATCTATCCAATGATCAATATTTGGCACTATTATATGATAACTCTTATCTTGAAGATGATATAAAAAAACAAATATACGGTATTTATAATAAATATCGCTCAACTGAAAAAGATCAGGTAATTGAAAATAAATTACAAAATGTAATAAATGATTTAAGAAATTTATATAAAATATCAAAAGATGAAAAAACTAAAATAGAGTATATTTGGTCTAAAATATATTCTACAGAACCAATCCCATCAAATAATGAAGAATTTAAAGATATTATATTATACAATTCTGATGGTATAAATAATGAACTTAAAAATATAAATATTGATTATTCTGAAAATAATGTTAATGTATTCAAAAAAGCTTACTTATTGATAAAATTAGGAAAACATAAAGAGGCTTATTATGAATTTGAAAAAATTTCCTATGAAGCTAATAAAAATAATAATTTTATATTATATGTAATAGCAAGCTTTAATCAGTTTTATTTAGGAAAGCTACTACACAATAAGTATTATTTTAAATCAGATGATATAGATATTGAAAATATAAAAGATCAATATCTGAAAATTAATATTGAAGATTTAATTGAGCGATTTATTCCTAGTGAAATTAAAACTATTATCAAATATATAACCAGCTTTGATATTTTTAAAGAAGTTTATAGCAATGTTACTGATAATTATGATAAAATCTCAACTGCGTACCAATATGTAAAAAACGGTGGTAGTTCTTCTAATTCATATGTACAGGATTTATATGGATATTTAAACGAGATTTTTGCTTATAGTAATTATAACTTTTGTATCTTTGAATATTATGAAGAATATCAAAAGATTTTTCGTAAAGCTTTTAATGCTATTTTTATAAGTTATTTGACAAGCTTAGAAGTCGAAGCTAATAAAGATAAACTAATGTGGAGAACAAATGCCGTCAATAGTTTTGATTACTTTAATTTTTACATGCTAATTGAAAATTGCAATGAAAAGGATATAGAGAAAAATTTAAAGGATATTCCATCAATTTTAAAATTACACAAACCAGATGTTGATAAAATAAAGTTAATCAATGCATATAAAAATATTATTTCTGGATTTATTAATTATAAAATTGATAATAATTTTTATAGTAAATTTCACTTGTTTTTTAAATTATTTAGTAAAATTGATTTTTCCCAAGAAGAAATATTTGAAATCATTGATAATTTAATTAAATTAATTAATTATGTTAATAATAATGAACTTGAAAATAAGTTTAATTTTAATAATACGAAAAATAAAACAATATATTATTTCTTGGTTGATGTTTATAATAAAAATTATCCTCAAAAAGATTTTCTTAATAATGAACAACTTGAAAAACTCTTATACTTAACAATAGAAGAAAGTATAAATATAGATACTCATGTTGCAAAAGCATTTAATTACGATTGTATGTTAAGACACATTTGTGGTATTTTAAAGAGTTCTAACAATTCTTATAAATTAAAAAATCAAAAGAAATTTCTATCACTAGTTAATAAAATAAACAATGATTCTTATTGGAAATTATTTGTTATTACTTATATATACCCATTTATCATTGAGCAAGAGGATTTATATGGTATAGCTCATAATCTTTTAGAAAATTGTTCAACTAAGCAGTATGTAGATATTCTATTTCAATCTATATTCTCTAAAATTGTAAAAGTAGATAAAAAATTAGTTCAAAAAGTTCTTTTATTATTAAAAAATGAGTTAGTTTTTAATCCTGGCAAAGTTGGATATTTCCCTTATAATGTAACTTTGCTTCAACTATTAAGTTTAATTGATTACTTTATAAAAAATAATAAATTAACAAGTAAGAAAGTTATATGTGACTTAATTGAAGATTTGGATACTTATAAAGAAAACTATTTTGAACAAATTATGGATTACAATTTCAAAGAAAATTATAATGATAATCTTATGATTATAAAAATTAGTTCTCATTATGATGATATTGATTTTAGTGAAATAAACATAGAAATTTTAAGATATATCAAACCATCATCGTTAGATAGTGTAAAAACATACTTCCAAAATAATCAAAATGAACGAGATAAATTTATGGAAAAGTCTATTGAGCAACTTAAAAACATAACTGATAAGAAAAAATATAAAGAAATAATGGATATAATAAAAAAACTAATCTAAAATATTATGAATAAATTAATCTTTTCTTAAGTATATTTTTGTTATAATTAAGAAAAGGAATATATGTATGAAAGAGAAATTTGTTAATTTAATATCTATCATAAAAAAGAATAAAAAAGAATTTCTAGAATTATTTATATTAGATTTTTTATCTATACTAATAGCTACAATTTTTTATATAATTACGATTAAATTTATTTATTTTTTGATAAACAACTTACAAATAAATTTAAATCTTTCTTTTAACTTAAAACCTGTCTTATTTTGGTTTGCTATAATTTGGTGTTTTTTTGCAACTTTAGCAACAATTATATTTCATTTTATAACATTATATACAATAAATAAAAATGGTAGGAGTATGCTAATAAAAGACGATGAATAATTTTGAAATAAATATAAATTCTTTGTGTTGTAAAATTCTTATCAACTTAGTTTATTTGTTCTTAGGAACTATTATAACTATTAGTATAGTCGGGATAATGTATTATTTGCATTTATTTAATTGCTTTACAATTTATACCATTCTTATCGCAATTCCTATTGTTATATTAATTGAAATATATAGGCAAAACACATCTTTTAATAGTTTAATTATCAACAATATTTATAAATTTTTGCATAACTTAAATAAAGAACCTTTCAGAATAACAAAATTTATTGACAAAATACTTGATGTTGGCATGTCATTTTTATTTGTATATTATATTTATGCATATTGGAATATTCCAACAGCTTTAAATAATAATAAACATCCCGTATTTGAAACTATCGGAATTGTTATTACAGTATCATCTATTGTTTTAACTATTTTATTTGCTACACTACAACACTTTGAAAACAAATATTCTGATTTTAAGTCTATATTTCAGCAATGGAAAAATACAAATATTTTCTTATTCATAATATTAGCTATTTATACAACAGCATCATTTATTTTTTACTATAAAGGCTCAAATAATTTTATTGATTTATTAGTCCTAATAGCATCAATTTATCTTGTTTTAAAATTAATAACAATTGCAATTAATATATCTTTCATGATGAATTTTGATACTCTTCTTAAACTATATGAAATCTATACTATTAATTTTATTAAAAGTTGGAAGATTTCTTCCGATAAAACTCTTATTAACGATGTGAATAAAAAAGGGATAAAATATTTTATTAAATATAAACTTTGGGGTATTAATAGAAAAAAATACTATACAATTTCAGAAACAACAATAGAAGAATTAAAAAAACAAGTAGAACCAATTTTTAGACAAGCTGAAAATTTCTTGAGAGCAAATAATTTAAATGACTTTTTAACTTGTAAAAATGCTCTTATTAATATTGTAAGAACCTATAATCAATTATATAAAAATAATTTTGAAACAAAATTTTACCAGTTTCTTGCATATAAAATTAAAGATTTATTTATTTTATCTGTGAAGTTAAAATATCAGTCATTTCCAGAGCATATTGTTGATTTAAATGAGAAAATCGGTATTTGTGCAATAAATGAAAAAACTGATAAAAATAGCTTTCATACTATACAAACTATTGGTTTTTCTGCTTTTCAAAAAAATGCACAAGAATTTGTTATAATTTCAATAAATTTAGAAAACACCTCTGCTCCTTGTGATGCAATCATTTCTTTACGAAAATTTACTCATAAACTTATATTTAATCATTCGATAAATGAAGCAACCGGAGTAGTAGAGGATTTAAGTGCGTTAGCTGAAATTATTTGGAGATTGAACAATGCAAAAAAAGTAACAAACAATACTTGGTGTATCAATCTTATAAGCCTTATAATTACCGATTTAATTAACATTTTTTATAATATTGCTATGTACAATTTGACAGAAAAAATGTCTATAGATACAGATTATATTGAAAACAAAGTTAAAGAAGCTTTTGTAAAAACTTTTAAATTACTAATAACATATAATACATATCCAAGTGATTTTTCTACGTTTTTTAATAATATTGGTAGAGATTTGAATTTGAAATCTGTTACAGATATATTAAACAATTCTCCATATATTAAGACCCCTTATAAAAATGCTATAATTAACGGTTCTTCATTGTTTACGCATTATGTAAATGCCTTAGATCAAGTTTATAATGCTATATTAGTTTATGATTTTGACGATAATGTGTATTTCGAACGAAGTTTTAATTGTATAACTAATTTTCTTGATTTATTTAAAAGTTCAGCTAAAGCATTATTTGATAGTAATAACATTATTAGTATAAATAGAATTTTGGAAGCTTTAAATAATATCCAAAAATGTATATTTATATTTATTAAAAGAATAAATGCTACCAACTATCAAAAAGAACTATTATTAGATGCCTCAAGTTTATTATTAGCGAACCTCTACTCTATTTTCTTGAATATTTTAGAAAAATATACTAGCTCAAAAAACTTTCCTAGTTTATATATAGAAGATTTTGTACATTTTGTAGGTTTAGCTGTACAAACATATACTAATACTAATAAACGAAATAAAGAAATAATTAAAGATTTAATTCAAAATATAATTATTTATTTTGAAAAGTTAGAAAATAAAAAGAATTTATACCAAGGAATTAATTTAATAACTCTAATTTTATCTAAAAATGATCGAAACTCTGAAATATTTACTCTACTATGTAATTTCATAATTAAACATAAGCCACAACACAAACCAAAACAAAGTTTATATTTTGATCAGTTGGAAGAAAATGATATCCCACATTTTGCAAGACATTGGATTAGTCATAATGATATTCACGAATATTTTAACATTTTATCAGAGTTTCAAAAAAAAAAAATTAATCTAAAATTCCACTCAAAACTTTGTAAGCAAGCTTTATTTCCTCATCTGTTGCTTTGTTTAGCATTGTTTGGATGTCTTGCAGGAGTTCTTTTGTATTTTTCTGATGATTAAACATATATAGTTTGTAAGGTTCAACTTTTAAAGCATTAGCAATTCTTTCAAGGTTTTCATCGGTAGGATGAAAATGACCGCTTTCAATTTTACTTATACTAGAAGCTCCTATATCAGTTAATTCTGACAACTCTTCTTGAGTTAATTTCTTTGCAATTCTTATTTCTCTAATTCTTTTTCCTAAAAGCTTTTTTAATTCAGACATTTTTCACCTCACAATATATTCTTTATGAAATACTTGTAAAAATGAATTAACCTTAGCCACAAAATAAGTTGAATTTCTTTTATCTTTATGCAAGTATATATGCATATTACAAAATAAAATTAGTCAAAATTTGCATTTAAATGCAAGAAAGGGGTATATAAAAAAGTTTTTAGATGTATGTTTATGGATAATTGGATTGTTTTTCTTATTATGCAGTTTAGGACTTCTTTTAAGTCCAGAAGTAAGAGGAATGGGAATATTTTTTGCTTATAGCATATATTGATAAAGAAGGTAATATTACAGAATTACACTATGATATGAAAGACATTATAGTTGAAAGCAAAAGAGTAGCTAAAATTACAGATTATATTTTAAATTCTAATGAATGACTTGATTTACGAACACAATCGCAAATATATATTGAAAAATTCCTTAATGCACCTAAAACAGCTAAGTATAGAAACATGAACTATTCAATAGATGAAAATAAAGTTATACGAGTATATGGTATAGTAGAAGCTCAAAATCTTTTTGGTGTTCCTTTAGAAAACAGTTTTGAGATAGAATACACAAATACTAACGGTAACTTTAGTATAAAAAATGCTATTCTTGCCGGTAAAAAGATTTATTAAAAAGCAGAAATTTATAAAAAATTATATAATAGTTATAAGGAGAAAATACTTATGACTACATCTAGACAAGTTAAAGCAAATAGAAAGAATGCTATTAAAGGTGGTGTTAAAACGGGAGCTGGAAAAGCTATATCAAGTCAAAATGCAACAAAATATGGCTTTTTTAGCAAAATTGTAACAGAATTTAATAAATTAAATAATGAAGATTTTTGCAAATCTATTTATAACTGTTTCATGCCGGCAAATGAGTACGAAAATCAAATGGTGGAAATTCTTTTATCTAATTTATTGACTTTTAGAAGAATATGTTTAGTTGAAAAAGAATATCTGGAAACCAAAATACATCCAGATATAGAAATGGTTTTTCTACATGCTTGAAAAAAGGATATGAACCAGAAATAAAGCTTGATCTTATTGACGAATTAAATAAATTTCAAAATATAAAACAAGTATTCAAAATAATCTTATTAAGATAGAACATGAATTAGAAAGACTAATGGCTAATAGAAATTCTGAATATAAAAATATTCCAAATAGTCTGGATATTAACTATTTTAAATGCTTATTTCATTCATCCATTTTTATCAATTAAAACAATATTTGAAGCTTCAAAACAATTATCAAACAATAATAAATCTGAAATTACTTATCGTAAAGTTAATGATTGGAATACAAAGGGGTTATTTGAGGATAAAAGAACTAGCAATATACAATGGCGGAAATATTCGATTAGAACAGGTGTTCAATTACTTCTTATAAATGATTTAAAAAAGTTTGGTTATTCAAACGAACAAATTAAACTAATTGTAAAACAAGTAATTGATGACAGTGCTGATGTTCTTGTAAAAAAACAGACATTCAATTACAGATATTTTGATTTTTATGCATCTACTTTTTATAAAAGAGGTATAAGTTTCTTTATAATGATAGATGATAATTGCAATGCATTCTATTTAACCGAAAAAGATTTAGCTTTAAATATTGCACATGGATTAAAACAATTTAAACCATTTTTAGTTTTACCTTTTTCAAAATACTTAAGTGTTTTTGCAGAATACATTTTCCATTCTGATAATGAAAAAGCAATTACAGATGAATTATCATTGAAAGAAGATTTGCCAAATTCTAAAGAACAAAAAATTATTAAAACTATAAGAGATGATGCAATAAAACATATAAAAATAGAAAAGAAATCCAACAGCAAATCATTATTACTCAGAACAACTCAAATAAAAAATAATACAGATATTACCAATGAAGAATTAGAAAATCTTGTAAAGCAAGATAAATATATTAAAACAACTATTGGAAAAGGTACAGGTCAATCTTACAATATTTCAATTGAAAAAACCGAAAGGCTAGATTAGCGACAATGAATAAATTGAGCTGATTTAACTATTTATTATAGTAAATCATATCTTTGAAGTGACAATGTAATACTTGAGCTTCAATACAAGCAGTAGGGAATAAGCAAATGCTTAGTATTGAAGAATGCCGTAAAATTTTAGGGTTAAGCGAAGATGAATTGTCAAAAAAGGAATTAGAAGAAATTAGGGATGCACTATATCAATTAAGTACAGTATTGATAAATAATCAAAAAGAGGTAACTCAAAATGCCAAAAGCAGTAATTTATTGTAGAGTATCAACAGAAGAACAAGCTAAACATGGTTATAGTTTAGCTCAACAGGAGAAAGAATGTATTGAATTTGCACTAAAGCAGGGTTATGAGATTGATAAAGTTTTCATTGAAGAAGGTGAAAGTGCAAAAGATCTAAATCGAACTCAGTTAAAAGCTATGTTTGAATACTGTACACAAAAATACAAAGATGTCGATGCTCTTATTTTTTGGAAATGGGATAGATTATCAAGAGGTGAACAAAGCGATTACTTAGAGTTAGGTAAATTTTTTGATAAGAATAATATTAAACCATTATCTGTTACTGAAAATAATGAAGAAACAGCAGAAGCTGAACTATTAAGATGGATAAATCAAGGTACCTCAAGATATGAATGGCGAAAAATACAGGAACGCACAAAATTGGGAATGCGTGAAGCTGTTGAACAAGGAAGATGGGTTAATTTAGCTCCAGTCGGTTATAAAAATGATAAAGAAAAGTCATTAATTCCTTGTCCAGTTAATGCCAAATACATAAAAATGGCTTTTGAATTATTTGCTACTGGATTATATTCTCAAACTGAGTTAATAGATAAACTGCGTATTGCCGGCATGGAAAAGCTAGATAAAAATAAAATAGGAAGAATATTAAGAAATAAGGTTTATATAGGGATGTTAACCTATGAGTGGCTTGAAGAACCAAAACGAGGAATTTTCGAACCACTTATAGACGATGAAACTTTTTACAAAGTACAGGCTATTCTTGATGGAAAGAAACCTATAATAAGTGGTTACAAACGCAATCGAGAGGACTTCCCTTTAAGAAGATATGTTAGGTGTCCTTATTGCAACACTCCATTAACTGCAAGTTATAGTAAAGGTAGAAAAGAAAAATACGCATATTATCATTGCCATAATAAAGATTGTAATATCAAATTTAGAGTTGCAAAATCAAGAATAGAAAGTGATTTTATTGCTCATTTGGAACAAATTAAGCCTAAAAAAGAATTATTACAACTCTTTAGAGCTATTTTAGAAGATACTTACGAAAATAGTATTAAAGAACAGAAAACAACCTTAAATAGATTAAATAAAGAGCTTGAAGAACTTATAGAGAATAAGAAAAAACTTACAAAACGATATTTAGAAGATAGAATTACAGAAAATGACTATAAGCTTGTAAACGAGGACTATGACAGCTCTATCAATTCTAAAAAAGCTGATATTGCAACTATTGAATTACCAGATGTTAATATTGAACAGTATTTGAATAGTTGTACCTTCGTATTAAATAACATTAAAGACTTATGGCTAAATGGAAGTTTAGATTTTAGACAAAGGCTTCAAAAGCTAATTTATCCAGAGGGTATTCAGTATAATCTTTCAGAATTTCGAACACATAAAAAATCAGTCATATTCGACTTCTTAGACCGATTGACTGATAATAAGTTTAATATGGGGCGGAAGATGGGATTCGAACCCACGCATATCGGAACCACAATCCGAGGTCTTAACCGCTTGACGACTTCCGCCATTTCGTATAAAACTATTCTAACAAAAACAGACTTAAAATCAAGTAGTATTTTTATCTTTTTACTTTGCAAGGATAAGGACCATGTTCAACACAATTCATTATCCTTTGTTTCGCATCATTAGCGTCAGCATAATTGGAATAATTTCTAAAAACAACAAAATCTTTTTTATCCCTAGAGACTAACCGAACAAGATGACGAGGCACAAATCTTGTATGCCTTCGTCCCCCCGTACTTGCACGATAAGTTTCAACATAAACTGCCTTAACCTCACTAGGAGCAAAAACTTTTTTAGAAGTCTTAATGTTTAAATAATTTCTTTTTTCTAATGTACAAGATGTTGACGAGTTTTTACAAACAAAAGAAATATCTTTAAATTCCGAACCAGCAACAAAACAACCTATAACCACCAACCAAACAGTTATTGGCAATAAAGTATTCATAACCCAATTTTTAATATCATCGAACAAATTGCATCTTCTATCAATTATTCCTTCACCTTACAAGGATATGGGCCCTTTTCAATACATGTCATTATTCTTTGTTTTGCATCATTTGCCTGAGCATAATAATAGTAATCAGTGAAAAGTGTAACTGATTTACCTTTTTTACCAAGAAGCTTGACCAAATATCTAGTTTCTGTCCTGCGATGATGCCTTGAACCAGACCGTACTTGATAAGACTCAATATCACAAAACGCAACCTCCTTAGGAATAAAAACTTTTTTAGACTTCTTTATATTAAAATAATTGTGACTTTCTAGTGTACAATAACTGTACTGACTTGTACAAACAAAAGTTTTATCCAATTGCAAAGAGCCACCAAAGATTAAAAGGACGATAAATATAATAAAAAAACGAGTACCCCATGGAATAGGAATTAAATCATCTCCAGAATATCTACTTGAAGAGTTAGAAAACAAACCACTATATAAATTCAAAAATCTTTCCTCATACTAAAAAAGGCTCAATGAAGAGCCCTTTTATTAAACTAGTTAATTCTTTGGAACATGTAACCAATCCCACGAGCCGTTAAGATTAGCTCAGGATTTGCAGGGTCTGTTTCCAATTTAGAACGCAATCTTGAAATGTGAACATCAACAACACGAGTATCAATGCGATGATCAGGCGGATATGCCCAAACATGTTGAAGAATTTCATTTCTTGAGAATGCTTGACCAGAATTATTAACCAACAATTCTAACAAGCTAAATTCCATTCCTGTAAGTCTAATTCTTTCATTCTTTCTATAAACCTGACGACGTGCTGTATCAATTTTGATATTACCGGTTGTAATAACGTTTTTAGTTACTTTACCTGATGGAGTAACCATTTCACGGTTATTTGTACGTCTTAAAACAGCTTTAACTCTGGCTTCAAGTTCTTTCGGGCTGAAAGGCTTGATTACATAATCATCAGCACCTAATTCCAAACCGGTAATTCTTTCTGAAACATCACCTAATGCTGTCAAAATAATAATTGGAACGTCTGAAGATCTTCTAATTTCTCTAGTTACACCATAACCATCCATTTTTGGCATCATTACATCTAAGACAACTAAATCCGGATTGTACTTATTAAAAGCGGCAACAGCTTCTTCACCGTCTTGTGCGGTATAAACATCATAACCTGCCATTTTTAAACGAGTTTCCAAAATACGTCTTATACTAGATTCGTCATCTGCCAAAAGGATTCTTTGACGATCTTCGGTTTCATTAGGCATTTCAACATTTTCTGACATAGTCTTTTCCTTACTTACTTAAAAAAATATTACACAAAATAATACGAAAAATAGAAATATTACGATTTGTTTATTTTTCTATATTTTTATAACATTATGTTACACTAAGTTACGAAAAATTGCAAGCATGTATTTTAGATTTTTGACAACTTTTTCTCGACTATTTGTTTGAATTTTTCCAAATCTTCCCTCGTATCAATACCTACAGGAACAAAATCAACAACAGAAGTTTTAATTTTCATACCATTTTCCAAAGCTCGCAATTGTTCTAGGCTTTCAGTCTTTTCTAATGGTGTTTGAGCAAGTGTTGTCATAGATTCAAGAGCTTTTCTTTTGTAACCATAAATTCCTAAATGTCCATAAAAAGTGGCAATACCAGTATTGCGTTCAAAAGGAATTTTTGAACGAGAAAAATACAATGCAAAGCCATTAATATCTCTTACGCACTTGACAAGATTTGGATTATTTATCTCTTCAACATCAGTTAAAACTCTTACAAGAGTAGAAATATCAGCATTATCATCTTCTTTAACATTTTTGATTACCTCATCAATACTTTCAGGCTTGATTAAAGGTTCATCTCCTTGAAGATTACAGATATATGCAATTTCAGGGTGACGGGAAACAACTTCCATAATTCTATCTGAACCGCATTTATGGTTGACAGAAGTCATTTCAACTTCACCGCCAAACGATTTAACTTCATCAAAAATACGCGTATCATCAGTTGCAACAATAATCATATCCGCCAATTTTGATTGTTGGGCTTTTTCATAAACCCATTGAATTACAGATTTTCCTGCAACTTTCAATAGCGGTTTCCCTTCTAATCTTGAAGAACCATATCTTGCAGGTATAATTATTGCTGTTTTTGTCATTTTATATTCTCCTATTAATCAATTCTCTTTACAACAAATGAAGTCCACTGATCTTGGTGAATTTCTTCTATCAATTCTAAATTCTCTTTTTCGTAAGCATCAATTACCATTTGTTTTTTCTCGTCCAAAATCCCACTTAAAGACATTATTGCACCTTTTTTCATCAAATTTTTAAGATCGCCCATAATTTCAGCCAAAACAAAATGTAGAATATTTGCACAAACAAAATCAAATTTTTCATTCACTTTATCTGCTGTTCCAAGTTCAAATATGGCATCAACACCGTTTTTCTTTGCGTTTTCTTTAGCTACTTCAATAACCGTATCATCTGTATCACAACCATAAACGTAAGAAGCACCAAGCTTTTTAGCTAAAATAGATAAAATTCCAGAACCCATACCAATATCTGCAACTTTATCATTAGGTTTCATATATTTTTCCAAAGCCTTCATACAAAGTTGTGTTGTTTGATGAGTTCCCGTACCAAAAGCACACCCTGGTTCAAGCTTAATTATAACCTCACCTTTCTTTGGTACATAATCAATCCAATCCGGAACTACAGCAATTTTATCAGTAACATGCGTTACGTCCCATTTTTCTTTCCATTTTTGTGACCAGTCTTCAGATTTCTTTTCTTCCAGTTCAAAATCCCAACTTCCGAGTTCTTCATCAGTTAAACCTCTTGATAAAAATTCTTCCTTATACAAATCAAGAACATTTTCAACATCGTACTTCATATCTTCAAAAGTGGTTGAATCATCATCTTTTAAAAATATTTTCAAAGTTCCCTCTGTTGTTGAAACCATTTCCAAGTCTTTGTATGTTTCTTCTGCTAAAACAACACCCTCACAATCAAAATTGTCAAAGAAGATTTCAGAAATCAAATCTTCCATATCCGGATTAATTTTTAGCCTTAATTCAAAATAATTTTTATCCATATATTTCCCTTATAAAATTGTGTCGGGATTTGAGTCCCGACTATCAATTTATTGTTTAGTTTTTGTATCTAATTAGCCTTCTAAGAAAGCGCCCATTTTTCTGAATTTGTCATAACGTTGAGTTCTTAATTCTTCACCACTCATGCCAGCCATTTCGCTAAGAGCATCAAGAATTGTCTTTTTCATCTCAGCAGCCATAAATTCATAATCAGTATGAGCACCTCTTGTAGGTTCTTTAATTGCACCATCAATAATACCGAATTTCAACAAGTGTGGAGCAGTGATTTTTAGTGCAGTTGCAGCTTCAAGATTTTTAGAAGCATCTCTCCACAAGATAGAGGCACAACCCTCTGGTGAAATTACGGTATAGTAAGCATGTTCAAGCATATAAACCTTATTAGCTACGGCTAAACCTAAAGCACCACCGGAACAACCCTCACCAGAAATAATTGCAATAACAGGAACTCTCAATTTTGCCATTTCTCTTAAATTCATAGCAATCGCAGCACCTTGTGCATGTTCTTCTGCACTAATTCCTGGGTATGCTCCAGGGGTATCAATAATTGTTACAATCGGAATATTAAATTTGTCAGCATGCTTGAATAGTCTTAATGCTTTTCTATAACCCTCCGGTTGTGGCATACCGAAGTTATATTCAAGATTTTCTTTAGTAGATTTACCTTTCATTGTTCCGATTATCATAACCGGTTTGCCATCTAATTTAGCCAAACCGCCAACGATTGCCCTATCATCTGTACCAATGTGATCACCATGAAGTTCAACAAAATCAGTACACATAAGATTTACATAATCCAAAAATTTTGGTCTTTCCGGATGTCTTGCAATCTGCATTTTCTGTGTCGGATCAAGATTTGCAAACAATTCTTTTTTGAAATCTTCCGCTTCCTGTTCTAATGTTTCAATATCTTTATTCAAATCCATGCCGGACTCCAAACTCATTTTTTTTAGTTCCTCAATTTTTTCTTGAATTTCCAATATAGGTTTTTCAAAATCCATAGCTGTTGCCATCAATCATACTCCTTATTCATGCATAGCCAAAATATTAGCGATAGTGGCTTTTAAATCTTTACGAGATGAAACAACATCGACCTGACCGTATTTCATCAAATATTCAGCAGTTTGGAAATCCGCAGGCAATTTTTGTCTGATTGTCTGCTCAATAACCCTTCTACCTGCAAATCCAACTCTTGCTCCCTGCTCAGCTATAATAATATCTCCAAGAGTTCCGAAACTTGCAGTTACACCGCCAAATGTCGGGTCGGTAATTAAATTCATATATAACAAACCTGCTTCATCTAATCTTGCACAAGCACAAGAGGTTTTAGCCATCTGCATTAAACTCAAAGCGCTTTCTTGCATTCTTGCGCCACCTGAAGAAGTTACAACTAAAACAGGAAGTTTCAATTCAATTGCTTTTTCCATAATGCGTGTAACTTTTTCACCAACGACACTACCCATTGAACCGCCCATAAAATCGAAATCCATAACGGCAGTTGCAACTCGATGCCCGTCAATTAAACCAACACCGGTAATTACGGCATCATCTAGACCGGTTTTCTGTTGAGCTACAGAGATTCTGTCTTTGTAACTTTCAGTATCCACAAATTCCAAAGGGTCTGTAGGTTTGATATGAGTAAACATTTCTTCAAATGAACCATCGTCAAACAATAACTTAATTCTTTTTCGTGCATTTATTCTAAAGTGATAATCACAAACAGGACAAACCATTTGATTATCATCTATATCCTTTTTCAACAATTGAGCGTTACAATGAACACATTTCGTCCACAAATCCGGATTTGCTTCAATTTCAACTCTAGCTTCCAAAGCTCTACGTTGAATTTGTGCCTCTTTACGCTTTTCAAACCAATCTTGAACTGTCATATTTTATATACCTTCTTATATCCCTAAAGATAGAAACGAATCTATCTACTAATTTTATTATACATAAAAAATATTTATTGGCAAAAAGGGTAAATATTGTTTACAAAAAATCGAACTTACCGGTTCATATCTCGATAATTTTTGCGAATTTGTTCAGTTAAATCATTTGATATCTTAATGTTTTGAAGAGCCATGTGATATTTTCGCAAATTTGCAATCGCTTCTGATTCTTCTAACAAATTTCTCTGTTGAGTTGGATCAACATTATCTTTAACCTTTTCAAATTCTGTTTTTGCCTGTTTTGAAATAATTTTTGCAACAACTTCATCTATGTCACTTCCTCCAACTCCATATTTCGAAGCAATTTCAGCCACAGATTTACCCTGCGGGAATGTATATAACCAATTTATTGAAAGCCTATCTCCATCACCAACATGCATAATTCCTTTTTGGTGAGGAGTGTACATAATATCTCTTTTAAAAGGACTATGCCCCAAACCTACAGCATGCCCGATTTCGTGTAAAATAGTATGATAAACCTCTTCTTCGTCCATATAATCAGCATGAACAAGCCCCTCAGTAAGTCCAATAGCAACTTCTGCACTATACAAACGATTAGACTTATCGTATTGGAAATAACAATGACCTAAAGCTTGACGCTCAACCCTTTTCCAATCAATGTTAATATTTGAGGAAAGCAAATTATCCACAACAATAAAAGATACCTTACCATTAGAAACCTTATGCCATTCATCTAAAGCTCGTTTTACATATTGGCGATATTTCAAGTCCTGCCCCTGTTTTGAATAAAATTTCATTGGGGCAATATAGACTTTTAGAGGCATCATATTCCAACGCATCAACCGTCCGTTTTTTATTGATTCTTGTAAATATGTTTTCTTCTCCATATTTTTATTGTATAATAAAATGTACGAGAAAAAAAGTAATGATATTAACAGACTAAGGAGAAAAAATTATGGGTATGGATTTAATGAACATCATGAAACAAGTTCAGAACGTTCAAAAAAAAGCTAACGTAATGCAAGAAGAACTTGCTAATCTTGAAATCACTGGAGAAGCTGCTGGAGGAGCGGTAAGAGTTGTTTGCGACGGTCAAGGAAAATTCAAATCAATTGCGATTAAACCGGAAGCAATCAATCCTGAAAACCCATCATCAGTTGATTCTGAAACAGTAGAAATGTTAGAAGACGTAATATCTTCTGCAATGAAAGAAGCAAGTGACAAAGCTTCTGCAGAAATGCAATCAAGAATGACTCAATTAACAGGCGGAATTAAAATTCCTGGGTTATTCAAATAAAAACATTTAACAAAATACTTCTCTCAATTTTGGGAGAAGTATTTTAAATAAAAAGCAAATCAAAAGAGAAAACAATGATATATCCAAAATCAATAGCAACACTAATAGAACAATTTCAAAAATTCCCGTCAGTAGGACCAAAATCTGCACAAAGAATGGCTTTTCACTTGTTGAGAATGCCAATGGAAGAAATTGAAAAATTTGCAAAAGCAATAATTGATGCAAAACAAAACACTCATACTTGTGAAATTTGTTTCAATTTATCAGCAACAAGTCCTTGCGAAATTTGTTCTTCCACCCAAAGAGATAGGTCAACAATCTGCGTAGTAGCAGAAACCAAAGACCTCATTGCCATTGAAAAAACAAACGAATTCAAGGGATTATATCACGTATTACAAGGCTTGATTTCCCCCATGGACGGAATCGGAGCCGATGATATAAGAATAAAAGAATTATTAAACAGATTAACAGATGACGAAGTTAAAGAAGTCATTTTGGCATTAAGCCCGTCTGTTGAGGGAGAAGCAACAAGTCTTTACCTCACGAAATTAGTAAAACCATTTGGGATAAAAGTTTCAAGAATTGCATTCGGACTCCCTGTCGGCGCGGATTTGGAATATGCTGACGAAATCACAATTGCCAAAGCAATTGAGGGAAGAAGAGAAATAAAATAGTTTTATTTTTTAAGGTAGTCCATATTTCCAAAAGTCAAAACATAGTATGCACAACCAAAACCATGCGAAGCTTCTAAACTACAGTCCGTTGTGTATTCCTCGCCTTTCAAACCAACATTTGGTGCTCCTAATGGGAATAAGCCTTTGTCTTCTGCATATTCAAAGTAAAATAAATCTTTTCCAACAGTATTTGGCTGTTTTTCCCCATTGATATCAACCGCAAAATAAATTCTAAACATCGGAGTCGGATAGGAATAATATAACAATGAACTACCATTCATTAATTTAACCTTATATTCTGTTCTATCTGTAGCAAGATTTTCATATTTTGTTCCATTTATGAACTTATAATCACCATTCATAAAACAATTACCGTTTTCATCATACGTTCCACAATCAACTGCAATTTTTAGAAATGGATTAATTTTATCAACCAGAGTAAGAGTTCTTGCCTCACTCAATAATTCTTGTCCTTGCCACCCCTCCGGTTCTCCGTTTTCTTCTGTAGAAAGTTTGATAACTTGTGCAATTATAGATTGGTCTTCTTTTAAAATAGATACTGTTCGTTTAACTTTGTAATTAAATATAAGATTGGGAATAGTCATTGCAGCGACAATTCCAATGATACCAAGCGTGATTAAAACCTCAGCTAATGTAAAAGCAAATCTCGCCTTTGTTGGTGGAATGTCAACCTGCATAGCACCCTCAAGCAAAGTAACGTCTTTTCTATATTCAGCAATTTTCATAAAATCTCCTTTGAATTTTTATTGGCTTAGAGCCAATTTAATTATTCAAGATAATAGCATATTATGAAAATTAATGTCAAATGATTTTTACAAAGAACTTGGGAAAAAGATTTACAAACTTCGAAAAGAAATGAAATTGTCCAGAGAAAAATTTGCTGAAATAGCAGGAATTAACGACTATTATCTTGGCGAAATCGAACGGGGTGAAAAGAAAGCTTCTCTTGACATTCTTTTCAAAATTGCAAATCAATTTAATTTAGAAATTCACGAACTTCTGCATTTATAAAATTATTACAACCATTTGTATAATTGATTTTGACTAAGGATTAAGCTAAAATTTTCTTATGAATTTACTGGAAATAAAAAATCTAAATGTAACATACCAAACTAAAAAAGGTCTAATCGGCAAAATCCAAACCGTTCATGCTGTGAATAATGTATCTTTAGATATTCAGAAAGGGGAAATTCTTGCAATTGCAGGAGAATCTGGCTGTGGAAAATCCACTCTCGCAAAAGCTATTATGAAACTTGTCCAGTCTGATAGTGGTGAAATCCTTTTAAATGGAGAAAATGTCCTTAATCTTAAACACAACAAAGATTTGAAAAAATTTTATCAAAAGGTTCAAATGATTTTTCAAAATCCATATTCAAGCTTAAACCCTAAAATGAAAATTGGCGAAATTCTGAAAGAACCGCTAATTATAAATACTAACTTAAAAAAAGAAGAAATAACGAAAATAGTAGAAGAGAAAATTAAAAAAGTAGGACTGGATAAAAGCGCTCTAAACCTTTATCCTCACGAATTTTCAGGAGGTCAAAGGCAGAGAATTGCAATAGCTCGTTCACTTATCCTTAATCCTGAATTTATTATTGCAGATGAACCGGTAAGCGCACTAGATGTAAGTATTCAAGCCCAAATTATAAACCTATTAAAACAGTTAAAAGAAGATTTCAACTTAACATTTTTATTCATATCACACGATTTGAGTGTTATTAAATATCTATCAGACAGAATTGCAATAATGTACCTTGGAGAAGTAGTTGAAGTCGGGAGGACTGAGGAAATTTTCAAAAATCCGAAGCACCCTTACACAAAAGCATTACTAAGTTCGGTTCCGGAACTTAATCCCCAAGATGAAAAGGAAAGAATTCACCTGCAAGGGGAACTTCCATCACCAGAAAATCTTCCAACAGGTTGCAAATTTCACACCAGATGTCCTTATGTTATGGAGATTTGCAAAACTTCTACCCCCCAAGTAAAAGAATTTTCTGACACACACAATTGTAAATGTTTTTTATATAACTAGCAAATTTTATTTTCAGAGGATTTATAGATTGTACTATGGCAATAAGAATCGATCACATAAAAACGCATTTACCACTAAGTAAAATTAAAGGAACCCCACAAGCTCGCTTAAACCAAGCAATTAAAATGAGCGACAACTTTTTTGAAAATGTAAAAGGTAGTTTTGGCTATCAAAATATTTCAACAGGAATTCTCTCAAATATTTTCAAAAAAAGCTTAAATCCGGAAATAGAAGTTAAAGTTTTTGGAAAACCAAGAGCAGTCAATGAAAGTTCAACAGATTTAGCATTCAATGGCGGAGGTGTAAAAGCGGAAACAATTGGTTATGAAGTGATTTTACCCGTTGAGCCTTATAAACAACGAATTGAAAAAAGTTCAATTAAACTTATAATGAAAGAGGCTTTTGGAATTTTTTACAAAGTGACAAATCCTAAAATTCTTCAACGAGAAATTAATATTGTTAATAAACGCTATGATTTAACGAATTTAGCAGCTCTCTTAAAAGAAAAAGGACTTAACTCAAAGAAAATAAATGAATTTGATATAGATAAACTCCTTGCAGGGAGAAAAGTACAAGAAAAAGTTGACTTGCTTCAATCACTTCGAAACCATTTGAAGCAACAGTTCTATATGTTAGAAAATAACGCAAAGTATCAATTAAGAGATGGGAAAATCTTAAAATTAAAAAGAACAACGATAATGCATAAGCCACACACAAGTTTTAATCTTCCTGAAAAAATTGAAGTAGTGGAGAATAAACTTGCTCAAATTATGAAAAATGAACGAGATAGAATGGCAAAATCTTAATTTTTCTGTGATATAATTTGGTTATGGATAAAAAAGTTATCACAACAAACAGAAAAGCATTCCACGACTACACAATTTTTGAAAAATTTGTAGCCGGAATTGTTTTAACCGGAACAGAAATCAAATCAATTAGAAAAAATGCAATAAATTTGAAAGATAGTTTTTGCAAAATTGAAGATAACGAAATTTTCCTATACAATTGCCATATTTCGCCATACGAACAAGGCAACAGATACAATCATGAAGCTGAAAGAACAAGAAAACTTCTTTTAACCAAAAAAGAAATTTTAAAAATGCATTCTAAAATCAAAAAAGACGGTTACACAATTGTACCTCTAGAAGTTTTCATAACAAAAGGTTTTGCAAAAGTTGAAATCGGTCTGGCTAAAGGTAAAAAGCTCCACGATAAACGAGATGATATAGCGAAAAAAGACCAAAAACGAGAAATGGACAGAGCCAGAAAAAATAGTTACTAGGGAATATATTATTTGTAGTCATTTGTTGTTTAAAACAAAAATCATGTCATTGTGTAAGCCGAGCAGAGTGCGAAGCAGCCTGCCGAATTGATTGGCTATCTGCAGGACCAGTCGGCAGGCTCGAAGTCACGTTTAATGCGAGGCAGTGACGTAACAATCCACAACACTAGGATAATTAATAATTGTAAAAAGCGGGGTTATACCCCGCTTCCTGTTTATCACTTATATACCTATAGACTTTTAAAAAGACCTAATCACCTACACACAGAACGCTATGGTTTTGTTCCTTGTCTCCACCGTAATCACTGCCACCAAACATGGGAGGAAAAAAGATCCAGATGCGCGCGCTGTGATTGCCGTCCTCTGAAGACGTCCAGTAGGAGACATTAGTCAATAAACCGAGTTGTTCTTTTTCTGCTTTTGTCTTTTTAGTTAAGCTATAAAATTTTGATGTATCAGGTAGGCTCATTCCTATATCATCACATGCTTTCTTTGCGCCTGCCCAATAGTTATCATATTTTCCTACGTAGCCTGAATTTTTCCAGTTTGGATCCCATTTGTCCATTTCTTCACTCCCGAATTTAATTGGGCTATATGATGGTAATACATATACACAACCAAAACCACTTAACTCTTTACCAGGACAACTATTTGAAAATCTTGCTACTTTGAAACTACGAATATCATATTGTTTTCCGTTTCGTGCTTCACTATTTGGTCCTTTAAAACCATTTACGTCCATAACAAAGTCTATTGAATCCGTTACACTTGTTGTAAAACTTCTTTGTTCTTCCAAAGCCAATAGGTAAATTTGCAAAGCTAGGAGTCACTGTATCTCCATCTCCGATTATCCCTGCATTTGGATTGTAAGTTAATATTAGTGTAGCTCCATCAGCTAAGATTATACCAACGTTATTACTTTTGTTATCTTTTAAATTTA
>ERZ773143.309-NODE-309-length-59095-cov-10.101270_pt1 | contig 59095 bp, 55 predicted proteins | sample MGYA00580852_ERZ773143 | MGnify/ENA primary metagenome ERZ773143 (study PRJEB29015, sample SAMEA2737853) | human gut metagenome | biome: human gut; feature: human-associated habitat; material: faeces | place: China | collected 2012 ... | reverse complement strand
ATTTGCGGAAATATGTTTCTCAATTATATTTTCTCCAGCCAACAGGAAGAAGGGGAACATTTCTTTCGGAAGAACAAATTTACAACTTGCTCTGGCACTCACAACCCACAGCGAATTGTGTAAACCGAACAACTTTACTCCACGTACCTGAAACCAACGCCAGAGCTAACTTGTAAATTTTTCTGTAGAAAGAGAAGGTCCCCTTTTTCCGTCACATCGAGAAACCTTATATTTAGAACAGTCTCCCCCGCAAATCCATCCCTCTGAACAGACCACGCAGTTAAACAGCAATTTCAAATATCACTATTTTTTCCCGTACATTGTTTCCGTCAAACAGATCTCTGCAATCAATTTCATCGGAAAACAACAATTCCTCTACGGTCATCAGATAAGCTATGTATTCATCGGATGGATAATAGAAAAACAACTTTACTGTTCTCCTGTTTTCATAATAAGAATTCAAAATCCGGGCAATTACTTTTTTCAGCAGTTCCAGCGAAAAAGGATTAAAAAAATAAATCCGGTCCACCGTTTCCGGAACTGTATACCGCTCCGCATTTGCAAGTGCAAATAATACCCTGCCGGAAGCCACGGCAGACTCTTTGTTATTCATAGCCTTTTCATAAATTCGCTCGTTATATTCGACACCGATAGACTGACATCTGGTTTGATATGACATAAAAAAATCAACTCTTCCTTTTCCGCAGCCGTAGTCGAGCAATGTGTTTTCCTTTCGAATCAGTCCGCTGTTTGCCAGACGTTCCAAAACTGAATAAGGCGTAGGTTCATAAGGATAACGATACTGATCCGCATTTGTATCGTCTCTGCCAGTGGTGCGAACCGCAAGAAGCCTGTCCCATCTTGTCTCGTTCTTTTCCTCGTTCATCGTTTTCCTTTCCTGATTAAATAATAATTCCGTTGCAATGATCAATTTCATGCTGGATGATCTGCGCCGTCCAGCCGGAATATTTTCCGTGCTGTGGTTTAAAATTCTGATCCAGATAATCTACTTCGATCTCCTTATATCTGGTACAGTTTCTGGCTCCGTCGAGTGACAGGCAGCTTTCCTCGGTCTGATACTCCCCGGATTTCTTTGTTATCACGGGATTTACCATTGCAAACTGAAACGGTCCGGCCGCTACAACGATAATTGCTTTGTTTACGCCAATCATATTTGCAGCCATGCCGACACAGATTTCCCGGTTGGCACGCAGGGTGTCTAAGAGATCGGTGATTACCTGCCTGTCGGCTTCTGTAGCAGGGGTTGCTTTTTTTGAAAAAATCTGTTTGCCTTTTACGATGTTTTTAATCATAATGTTATCTCCACTTTTCTTTTTACAGCATCATTACCATGTATGGAGAAATGCATAAAATTCCATACTTTTTGATTATGCGCACCTTTATTCTGCTACATTCTTTGATTATGCGCAATATTAATTTCATTGTCATCTAATATTCTTCATGATATGATATACTTGGTTTTTAAGAAATGATGTATACAAGGAGACAGGTATATGGTAGATCTGAACATTCCCGTCGGCGTTTCGGATTTTGAAAAGCTTAGGGAAAATAATTATTACTATATCGATAAAACCGGATTTATTTCTAAATTACTACAGACGAAATCTGCTGAAGTAACCTTAATTACACGTCCCCGGCGTTTTGGGAAAACACTTGGCATGCGTATGCTGGCAAGTTTTTTTGATATTCGAAAAGACTGCCGAACCATATTTGAAGGGCTGGAAATTTCCAAAAATACTGCTTTATGTGATGAATGGATGAATCAGTACCCAACCTTGTTTTTATCTTTTAAAGATGTGGATGGACTTACCTTTTCCAGTGCCTGCGACATGCTGATGTACACCATCTCCGATTTATACCAGCAGCACCTTTATCTGTTAGAAAGTGATTCTGTAAACGATTATGATAAAGAAATCATACATCATATCGCAGAACGCAAAGCCACTGTCTCTGAGATCAAACAAAGTCTTGTATTGCTGACAAAAGCTTTAGCTTCATATTATGCAAAACCAGTCATCCTGTTGTTAGATGAATACGATGTACCAATTGCAAAAGCCAGCTCTAATGGATACTATGACCAGATGCTTGAGATTATCAAAGGAATGCTCAGTACTTCCTTAAAAGATAATGCTGCCCTCCGGTTTGCAGTGATCACCGGATGCCTTCGGATTGCAAAAGAAAGCATTTTTACCGGAACAAATAATTTTGTATCTGACACCATTACGGATTGCCGTTTGAATGAATATTTTGGATTTACACAAAAGGATGTAGAACAGCTTCTGCGGGATGCCAATGCCATGGAACATTCCAAAGATTTGAAATTCTGGTATGATGGTTATCACTTTGGAGATGTCGATGTCTATTGTCCGTGGGATGTCATGAATTATATGCGTGATCTGCAATACAATCCCGATGTCAGGCCGGCAAGTTACTGGAAAAACACCAGTGATAATGCTATTGTTCGTTCTTTTATTGATTATGCCGGAAATACCATTACCCGGAAATTGGAAGCCCTGCTTTCAGGCGGATATATTACACAACAGATTGATGAAAATCTTACTTACGACTATCTGCATTCTTCTGAAGACAATCTCTGGAGTATTCTTTATCTCACGGGTTATCTGACGAAAGCCCGCAATACAGATCTCCCTGAACATTTGCCGGATGGTATATCCGCACTGATGATTCCGAATGCAGAAATCCGGGAAATTTTTGAGACAACCATTTTAAAATGGTTTCAGGAGAGCGCCCTGACCTGGAACCGGGAAACTCTGTTTCATGCCGTATGGAATCAGGATGCAAAGACAATTTCTATTGAAATGACAAAACTTCTGCGCAAAACAATCAGTTACCATGATTACAAAGAAGATTATTATCATGCTTTTTTAGCTGGCATATTTGCCGGAGCCGGTTATATGGTAGACTCCAATAAAGAACATGGGGAAGGACGCAGTGATGTGGTTGTGTACGACTCCCTCAATGGCCGGGTTGCTGTCTTTGAAGCCAAGTACGCCAAATCTCTCAACGATTTAGACACCGCATGTGAAAAAGCTGTGCAACAGATGGATGCGCGCATGTATGCAAAATCCTTTGAAGATGATTATGATGAAGTCATTTGTTATGGGATTTCATTCTATAAAAAACGCTGTGTTGTGAAGAAAAAATAATTCAAATTATCAGTTGTAAAACACCTCTGAAAAAGAAACGCAAGATCCGGCAGATGAAGCCTGTTCTGGCGCTTCTTTGCAGATTTATCCTTATCCGCACTCGCGCAATAAATTTCTTTCCTATTTTTGTAATCTCTTCGGTAACCAGCTTCATCTGGTGTCGAATTATCCTTCGAATAATAATAAAGCCCATATCCCTGCTTTACCAATGCCTCTGCTGCAAAATTTTCATAAAGCGCACCTTTATAAATGCCAAGATTTTTATTTGCACGCAAGTCAATTTGTGATTCATCGTCCAGACTTGCCACCAATAATCCGGTATCCGAAATATATACTTTATATTTGCTTTCATCCACATTTCCTTTTAATGGAAATTCCGGAAATTGCAAACATTCACATACATTAATAAGCCCGGCATCTTTCAACCACTCTACACATCCCATATAATCCTTAGATCTTCCGCCCTTAGAGACTTTCGAATATTGAAATTTTTTATTTTCTTTGGCAAGCTGTGCCGGAATTGACCGGTATACACGCAGAATTTTCGCCTTATCCAGCCCTTGTGCATACTTTACAATATCATTTTCATAATCTACCAATTCGTTTTCTTCAAAATGTTTCGTCGGATCAATCCTGCTGATCAGCTTGATAATATGTTCTGCTGAAAACCCTTCCTCAACAATAACTTTATAAGATGGCTCTGTAATAAAGTTGATCTCAATTACATTTTTATGAGCGATTTTTTCTTCAAAATTACATTTTCATGAGCGAATTATATTTATTTTTTACATTTTTATGAGGAAATTTACTTTTTTCAAGAGTCTATCTTGATCGTTTCTATCAATTTTTCTGTTGTTTAATCAGGCAAATGTTAATTTTTTACCAACCGTAACGCATACCTGCATAAAAAATTGATGGCTTAGAATACATTGTTCCAAGCCATCGTAAAAAGCTTACTATTCTGTCGATTCTGCCGTATCCGGCTTCACATGATTTTCTTTGATATCCCATGTAATCGTATATTCTTTTTCCAGAACCTCCCCCATATTTTTCACGTAATCTTCGAGAAGAGACTGCACGCGCTGCTGTACCTGTACCAGTAGTGCAGAATCATTTGCTGCTTTCTTTTCCATCTCTTCTTCTGCCTGTTTGTATGCCTCCGTCTGATCGTCCGCACTTGCTTTTGCGGAATTCTTATCATAATAATAAGAGTCAGCCGCAATACTGATTTCCAGAAATGCCATTTCTTGGTTGCATAAAGACCTTTGAAAATTTTGCGAGGTAATATTTCCAGAAATAAAAAAGCTCTGGAAAACATCTGTTTCCCAGAACTTTTTATCCTTTATTATTCATTTTTCTTACAAACCTGCCGGATCAGCTGAATCAGTGCCACCACTGCCAATGCTATATGCCCGTAATCATCACAAGAAAACCCGTCTTTCTTCTTAAAAGCCCAGATTTTCATCCACCAGAATAATCTGAAACCGTCCTTTGACCCTGCTGAATCGGGTTGTCAGAATCTGACAGCAGATGCACTGTGGACTTTTACAGTCAAAACAGCTTCCGTTTTTGGAACATGGTGTGTCAATGCCAAATCGCTGTGCATTAATCGGTGCCGCCTCATTCCGCGCACGGTGCAGGGCGTCTTCCTCGGATTTTACGACTTTGTTCATACCCACAATCAGCAGAACATGCTTTGGTCCATAGGCATACGCAGCCACGCGATTGGCATTTCCATCGATATTGATAAACACTCCATCCTCGCTCATGGCGTTGACGCTGCCTAAAAAATAATCTGATGTAAATGCTTTGAGCGCAATCGCTTCTTTCTCCTCCGGAGTTTTTACCTTATCCCGGTCATAAAATTCATACTCACCGTTGGAAATGGCATCGTAAAGACCACACTCCTTTACAGAGGCGGCCCCGCCCATGTTGATACTGCTGCCCTTTGGAATCAGTTCGAGTGCTTTCTTTACTGCTTCCTCTTTGGTCTCTACATAATATGCTTCCATGTTGCGGGAGTTAAGTGCCGCCACAACACGCGCTCCCAGTTTTTCATTTCTCATTTTTCTTACGTCCATTGTGTAAACCTCTTTTCTAAATAGCTACGCTATGATTTCATACTGCATCAGCTCATATTTGAGTCTGCTTCCCTCCATAATTTCCGGTGGAAGCAATGCCCTCGCCACAAGTTTTAAATCATCACTTTCGATATCTGTCCGCTTCAAATTTGCATAATCTCCATCAATGCTGACCACTTCATAATACCATGTTTCCATATGCTACCTCCATTTTTTATTTCATATAAATCTCACAGACTGCTTAAAGGCGCTACATGAATGTATTTTTTCGCATAGCTATTGATTCCCCGCAGTAATCCATCTGCTAATTTTTCCATTTTTTTGTCACTGTGATCCGAACACTGGTTGCCCAGTTCAATATCAACAGAAGGAATTGTACTGTATGAAGTCTGCGTCAGGTCAATCTCCGCAGCTCCTGTCCCGCTTATTTTCACTTTTTTAGAACGCAATCCCTTAATCAAAGCTTTTCCCAGAGCATCATGTTCTTTCCAATAAGAAGCAACCGGTTTTCGGTTTTTCAGCTGTTTCGGAACAGAAGCATAAAAGCATCCTTTGTCGTAAGAAAGTCCATCGCTGTCCCAATGCAGTGCAATATGACAATCCGCTACATTGTTACATATGACGGTACGCGCCACGTTATCCAGCTGTGCATCCTTTCCATCCCGGACCATGAGCACATCATACCCCTCTGCCAGCAGTTTCTTTTTCAGAATCCGTGCCATACGAATCGTCACATCACGTTCTGCCGTTCCGTCCCGAAATGCCATTCCATCTGAAACCGCCACTGCTTTCACAGAGCCTGCCGCTGTCGTTCCTCCGGTCACCTTTGCAGAGCCATCCGGATGACACAGCGTTTTGACCGATGAACCGCCTTTCGTCCCATGTCCCGCATTGACTGCAATCACAATGTCCTTCCGGTTCTTTTTCGCCTTGTACATAACGGCATAGCCCGATGTAATTCTGGCATGATCCGCATATTTCCAGGAAGAGTCCAGATAAATTTTCTCCTTCCCCTTCGCATATCCGCATATCGGGAAACTGATGACCATCAAAAATACAATTAGAAATACTATCCCCTTTTTCATATACACTCCTCTTTCTAAACATTCGACAGTTTTTATCCCCCTGTAGGAGCAAAATATCTTTTCACTGTCTTTACTCTACCTCATTTTTTATGGTAACACAAGATAAAATCCCCGTGTCATTGCATTTCGGTGCCTTTAAGAGTATCATTACCATGATACGAATTTTAGGAGGATAAATTTATGAAATTAAAAACAAGACAAATCACTGTTACAGCAATTTTACTCGCAATCTGCATTGTAAGCCAGTTTTTCAAAAACCTGAATGTATACATCACAGGCCCGATCATCAATGCCGCTCTGATTTTAACCACGGTATACGCTGGTCTGGCCTGTGGCATCATTTTAAGCGTGATCACTCCAATCACTTCCTTTTTCATCACCGGAAGCCCGATTATGGCAGCCATTCCTGCAATGTTCCCATGTATTATGATTGGAAATATCATTCTCGTTCTGGCAGTTGCCCTGCTCCGCAGTAAATTCGGTAAAAAAGCCGGTTTGCCCGTATCCATTGTAATTGGCGCTGTATTAAAGGCTCTGTTTATGGGAATTTTGATTTCTCTTATCATTCTGCCGAATATGCTCCCGGCAAAAATGCAGCCAATGTTACATGTCCTGCAGCTTCAATTTTCTGTCACACAGTTAATTACCGCTCTGATCGGCGGGGTATATGCTATCATCATTCTTGCGGTACTGCGTAATACCTCTCTTGGTGAGCAGGCGTAATCCCACATTACATAAATTAACGCCCCGGCAGCTACAACTACCGGGGCGTTTTATGTACCTCTCCAAAGTACCAGTTCTTTTTATTTTCTTTGTTTACTCTACATTTTTCAAAGCCTGATCCATCGGAATCTTCTTGATTCTCTGGAAATCAAATACCATAACAATCAGATATCCGATCAGCACAAATCCAAACATTTTTGCATAACCAATCGGTGTTACGCGAAAAGCGAACCAGCCGCTGTAGGAAAAGAGCATCATCCGCCATGCCGCGGCCATAACAAGTGTTCCAAGAATCACACTGATGAGATCCGCGATTACAACCACAATACTCGTCGAAAGCAGATACAGACTCGCGATCTCTTTGTTTTCGTACCCAAGGATTTTTGTCATGGAAATTGCATTCTCATTCTTTTCAATGATCAGCTTTGTCAGAAGATAGATCATAACGGCTGCCAGAAGGATACACAGTACCTGAAAATATGTCATGTAAGAACCCATGGAATGATCCAGCTGATCTGCCATTTTTGTAATATCATGGATTGTAATGGTTGTTGCAATGTTATCCTCATCAATATCGGTAATTTTACTGTCGGATAAGAATCCGCTGAATTCATTTTTCTTCAGTTCAAATACTTTTCCGTAATTGTCAATGGACATAAAGACCGCAAGGCTCTGGGATTTATGATACAGTCCTGCTACTTTAAACTTATAAGATTTGTTCTCATACTTTTCATCCAGCGATACCGTATCGCCGGCTGCAAGCCCATATTTATCGGCAAACGAAGCGGAAATATAAACTTCGTTTTTCTTAAGGGAACTTAACTTTTTAATCTTTACATAGTTACTGTCATCCGCGATTCCGTATACGGAAATTTCCTCATCGATCGCATCACTCTTTTTTACGAGCGATGTCATGTTAAACTTTTCGGCATCTTTGTTTTCCGTTGTAATCCGTTTATTATCGTCATCTTCATAGGATTTAAGCACATACTGGTATTTTGCAAACATCATGCCATCCGTGTTGCTCTTATAATAATCAAGCGTATCCGGCATGCCCACTGCCATGGCAAGCATGACCATGATAAAGAAAATACCGACAAATAAAATCAGGTAATTTGTGACATTCTGGAACATGATCCGCAGGCGGAACCGGCCAAAAAAGCTCCATCCCGGCAGACGCATGGCTTTTTTATTCTTTGTCTTTTTCAGGTCATGACGCAGAAACTGCAGTGGTGTATGCTGCATCATGCGCACGATCACAATCAGGTTGACAACCAGCATCAGGATCACCGGAACCACCGTAGTCTTAAAGAATGCATCCGGATTCCAGATCGTGTAATACGTTGGCAGACTGTAACTGTTGTAATACATCGACACAACAATATTTTTAAACACCGTATAGCCGAGTATATTTCCGACAATCGCAGCCAGCAGTGTTACAATAACCGGCATAGACAGATAGTGCTGCACCAGCTCTCTTTTCGTGTAACCGGACGCGCGCAGCGTTCCGATCGCGGAGGACTCTTTTGCAATCGTATTGCTGATCGTCACGGCAAAGATAAATGCGATGATTACCACAAGGATATCCAGCAGCACACCTCCCATGGCTTTGTCCGATCCCATATCATCGGTTGCAAAATTGATCGCCGGATTTCCGTATTTCGGTGTGTAATCTTCGAGCTCATTGTCCGCAACAACCACCTGTGTGAGCAATGCACGCATAAAATTATCAGAGCGTGTTTTTTCCCCGGCCTCATCCGCAGGCTCCGTTTCATATTTCCATGCATAAGTATAGTGAATACTCTTGTGCAGCCGGTCAAAACCGTCCTGTGTCACCATTGCCACATCAAATTTCAGTGCATCAAACATCAGATCTGTGGTCTTTTCATGTAAGGTGGAGTAATTGACATACGCAAGCAGTCCCACAACCTTATAAGTCTCTCCGGAAACTGTGACGGTATCTCCCACCTTTATTCCGACATTGTCGGCGTGCATACGGTCAATGGCAATTTCATCCGCCTTCTGTGGAAAACTTCCCTGCAGCATACATGCCAGGTTGATATCCTTTGTCTTTGCAAATACGCGGATCGTTCCATCCTTTTTCCCGTCGTTATTATAATCTTCTTCCTCATTTCGGAAAAAGTTTTCATACAATGTTGTCTTTGTTGCCTTAAAATCCGCTTTTTCACCGGTCTCAATTGCCGAAAGCAAGGTGGCATCTGCCTGTTTTTTTAGCTCAAAATGACCGTCTTCCTGTTTGTATTTTGTCACGCCTTCGTTTGCTGAAGTAATCATACTCTCGTTTGCCACATACATACCGGACACAAAGCCGATCGTGAGCACAAGAAACAGGAATACAACCAGATATTTTTTCCAGTCCCCGATCAGTTCCTTCGGTATTCTCCTGATCAGGGGATTTTTGATTTTTTTCTTTTTCATAGCAGCCCCCTTACCATTCCAGATCTTCCGCGGATACCTTGTTTGTATTGATGTCGTTGTGGCGCACCGCACCGTCACGGAGCTTGATCACATGGTCTGCCATATTTTTGATCGCCTCGTTATGTGTAACCATAATGATGGTATTTCCGTATTTTTTGTTGACCTCCTCAATCAGCTTTAAGATCTCCTTGGAGGTATTGTAGTCAAGTGCTCCCGTCGGCTCATCGCAGAGCAGGATATCCGGATTTTTTACAATCGCACGACCGATGGAAACACGCTGCTGCTGGCCGCCGGACAACTGGTTCGGCAGTTTGTAGCGGTGCTCGTAAAGTCCGAGCGTATGTAACAGATCGTCAATATCAAGGGCGTTATCCGACAGATATGCCCCCACTTCAATATTTTCTTTTACATTTAAATTACCGATCAGATTATACATCTGGAATACATAGCCGAGATGTTTTCTACGGTACTGTGTCAGTTTTTTCTCACTCATATCCTCTAACTTATCGCCGTTGATATTGATGTAACCGGAATCGGCGTTATCAATGCCTCCGATGATATTGAGCAGTGTGGATTTTCCGGAACCGGATGGTCCTAACAGCACACAGAACTCCCCTTTTGCAACGGAAAAATTCATGCCGCGGAGTACTTCCTGACGTGTCTGTCCGCTTCCGAATCCTTTCTTTAAATCTACAATTTCCAAAAACTTCTTTTCTTCTTCTGACATAGAAACTCCCTTTCTTTTTGGTTTTACTTTTCATACTAATATTAGTTTCATCTAACCCTTGGTTCTTTTTTTAGGTCTCCCGCAAAAAGCGAAAGACCTGTGCTTCTTTTCTAAACCTTTTGTCCAAACGCGGACAATCTGTGCTTCTTTTCCCGACCTTCCGTCAAAACATGCGGACAGCCTACGGTCTGACGAGTCCGTACCAGCCTGCCAGCAGATATTTTACACCTTTTTCCGCAAACCGCAGTGCTTCTTCCTCGTCATCAATGTGCGTTACCATAAATATAAACATATCGATCTGTGAATGGGACATCCAGTGTACAACGCTTTGTTCCACCATCGGCACATGGTAAGCTTTGCACATCGCTTCACAGATAAATGCATTGTGCTCATCCATCTGGTCGACCAACCGATCCGGCATACGTTCCATGCTTGATCCCTGCGCTTTTGTCAGCACTAAAAGCACTTCATCCCGGTAGGTGTACAGTTCATGGACAACCTGTGCGACTGCTTCAAAATCGCTGCTGTCATCATGCTCTTTTGCTTTGCCGCTCTCCATCTCCCTGACTTCAAAAGAAAAATGCTCTCGCAGAATCTCATTGAGCCGATCCATAAAATTTCCCACTACTTCACAGAACAGATCGTCCTTATCCTGAAAGAAAAAATACAGTGCTCCTGTGGTCACACCCGCCTTCTGGCAGATTCCGCGGAGGGATGCCCCCGCAAACCCTTTTTCCATAAATTCTTTTTTGGCACATTGGATCAGGTGTATCTTTGTCTCGCTGTCATGTATCTTCTTTCCTGCCATGGTACGCTCCCTGTAAATAAAAATGCAACATAACGTTGTTATGTTAGATAACACCGTTATGTTACATCATTCCCATGTCTATGTCAATAGAAAAACTTATGCATTTTTCTGTTTGTGTTTATCATAAGCTGCAAACATGCCGGCAAGCAGTGTTCCGGAAATAGAATGCCAGGTGCAGGAAACTGCGCAGATGATCGCAGACTCCGGTGTTGCGGAAAACTGTGCGGTCGTTGTGGCAAGGTTTGTTGCCAGTCCCGCATTCTGCATGCCAACTTCGATGGCAATGGTTCTCTTTTTGGCGGTATTCATGCCAACAAGTTTTCCTGCTCCATAACCAAGCAGATAACCAAGTCCATTGTGAAGAAAAACAGCTACAAAGATTACAGCTCCGGACTGGAAGAACTTCGCGCCCTGGGAAGATACCACACCACCGACAACACACGCCAGCCCCAGTACTGCCACACCCGGCATAATTTTCTGTAACTCACTGAACATTTTCTTTTTCCCCAGCAGATAGTTTAAAAGGAAGCCCAGTGCTACCGGAAGAATAACCGTTTCCACAATGGAAACAAGCATTGGCAGTGCCTTGATGGAAATATTGGTTCCGCTTGCCAGAAGAGAAACCATAAGTGGTGTCATGATCGGGGAAAGAATCGTGGATACGGTTGTCATTCCCACGGAAAATGCCACATCTCCACCACAGAGATACGACATGATATTGGATGACACACCACCCGGACAACAACCTACCAGAATGAGTCCCAGTGCAATGCCGGCAGGAAGATGCAGCACTTTCGTCAGTGCGAATGCCAGAAACGGCATAATCAGATACTGTGCCAATGCACCAACACAGATATCGAATGGTCTCTGTGCCAGAATCTTAAAATCCTGCGTTGTCAGTGTCAGACCCATACTGAACATAATAATACCGATGATGATCGACTGACTTGTAAACTTATTGGAAACCGGATCGGTAAATAACTGATGGTTTACCCATCCCATCATTCCCGGAACGATAAATGTTACTACCGCAATTGCAATTACCACAATTGATGTGTAGTCCGATAACCATTTGCTGAGTTTTTGTAGTGCTTTCATAAACTTTTCCTCCTTGGTCTGTTCACTGAAAAACGAATTCAGACATTAAAAAAGCCCCTTCCCAGATACTACTCTGGAAAGGGACGAATAAAATCCGCGTTACCACCCTGATTCCACAGAAAAACTCTGTGACACTTCACATACCAACATATGCTATCCCATAACGGAGGAAACCGGCGAAGTTTACTCACAGTTATCTGCTTTCAGCCCGCTTCTTAGAGAGGATCATCCATATCCGGCTACTACCTGTTCGCACCACCCACAGGCTCTCTGAAAATAACGATAAGATACGATGCTGTTCTCGTCAACGAATTTCGGTGAACAATATTTTCTTTATGTTGCCTATTATAGACTCCTGACAAAATATGTCAAGAGAAAAATTTTCCATCATCTGCTTTTCTGATTGACCTCCACGTTTGTTCTTATGGACCATACATTACATCTTTTTCTCTATATGTCCCCACAACTTTTCATCAGTCTTTTTCAAAATGCTGATAATCCTTCGAATGTGTCCAGTCCCCACCCCAGGTAAATCCATATCGGGTAAAAAGCTTGTAACACAGATCATCGTGATCGATCTTGTGCGGAAAATCCCCACTCCGGTCAACATACGCTTTTGCATTTGCAGGCTCAATCGACAGCTTTCCGTTGACGGTTTTTACATAGGGGTTATAAAGTGTATTGATGTCGACTGCCATGCCCAGACCGTGTTTTGAGATTTTTGTCGTGTGGGAAATGAAACGGAAATTAAACGCAGAGGAATTGTTATCGCTCATGGATGCCTCATCATCCGCATCGTATTCATCCACCAGCCGGACTTTTTCAATGGGATATTCTGCCTCATACAACTGCCTGAAAATGGCAAGGACATCCTCTGCAATGGCTTTATTTACCACAAGTTCTCCCTCTTTTGTCTGACCGTCAAACCCCATGTGGAGCACATGAAGATAGCGGAGATCTTCCCGCGGTACGGTACAATCTGCCTTGTATGATTTTCCCTGCATCTTCTCAAAAATATCGTCCGGAATCTTGGAAATATAGAACGCTTCCTCTGTGATACTTTTCCCGGTACGGTCCGCATTTTCAACACTTTGTTCTTTCTGCGTATGATCCGGTTCGTTCATGTTTTGTTTTTTCTCACTCAGTTCTGTCCCTGAAGTCCTGTGATCCTGTTCTTTTTCACTGTTCTCCTGATCCGCAACCTCAGACTTTTTTGTGTTTGATTTTTCCGGATGCCGGAACAGACGGCTTCCGGTTACGACTGCGGCGGCTGCAAGTAACACGGCCGCAGTGATGATCATTCCTTTTTGTTTTTTCACCAGTTTCTCCTTACTGACACGTTTCCCTTTTCTGTAAACATAAAAATTCATCCGCTTCAACATGATAACACCGCTAAGCCTACGCTATCGAAAAAAGTGTCATGTGAAAGCCCGAAGGCCGCATTTCTGCACGGATGAATTGTGTATATTTTAGCACTGATTTTTGGGATTTGCTATATTTTCATAACAAAAAATGCATTTTTCTTTTAATGCACCCTCGAAAAATAATCCATCAGAATTCCCTTAATATGATTATACCTTCTGGCATAAGAATTCTCCACCCGTATAATCTCCATATTGTGTGCCTGACAGATGGCATTTTTCTTCCGGTCGCGCTCCTGCACCACCGCATCCTCAAAATGCTCTTTCCCGTCAAGTTCGATTGCCAGAACCGGCAGTTCCTTTTTTCCCTGTTTTTCGTACACAACAAAATCAAAGCGCCCCATATAAAACAGATCATCATATGTCATGTTGTCCTGAAACACCTGCGATATGGCAACTTCTTTGTGGATCACATACTTACTCTGGGAAAGCCAGATATTTTCGAGCGCATGCGTCAGGTTTTCGAGAAATGCATTTTCGGTAGCGGTAGAAAACGGCTGGATGCCAAGTGCACGGGAACTGATATGTTTTTCCGTGATCTCTGACTTCCCGTTGGTTTTGATGTACTGCGCAAGTTCATAAAGATCATCGTCTGCCTGTCCTGCATGCAGACGCTCCAGTTCTTTGCTGTCTGCAAGCAGAACAAGTTTGTCTTTCGCCCGTGAGGTTGCAACATTGATCAGTTCCTTATTGTTTTTCAGCCACTGATAGGTACCGACATTGGTGCGGTCGGACAGTGCCGTGGAAAAAAGCACCACATCCTTTTCATCTCCCTGAAAAGCATGCACCGTTCCACAGACTAAATTTTCGAGGTGGTTTTCTTTGATCGCCTGCTCGATCAGTGCCCGCTGGTTTACAAACGGTGTGATCACCGCGATACTTTTGTCCGTGTTCTGCTTCGCGTATGCAATGACCTCGTCTGCTTCCGCCGGAGATGTATTTTTGATCCCGGCACGGTCACTTTTTACATCTACATAGACAAGTGGCTCCGGCTCTTTGCTTTTTGAACAGATCTGCAGTTTGGAATTGTAATATTTTTTATTGTTAAATCCAATAATTTCTCTGTTGCAGCGGTAATGGCTGCGCAAAAGCACTTCATCACTCACCGCATCACATGCCAGATACGTTTTGTAAATCGAATTCTTTCTGTAATCATATTCCTCTGCCACATGATACCGCCGTCGCAGCTTGCGGTTGATCAGTTCTCCGAGCAGAATAACCGGATTCAGCTGCTGCGGATCTCCCACAAGCATCAGTTTCTCTCCACGGATAATCGGGACAAGAGAGATCGCAACATTGCACTGGCTGGCCTCGTCCATAATGGTCATGTCAAACAGCGGCTCTGGTTCCCCAATCTTATGTGCCGATATGCAGGTAGTGATAATGATTGGAAAAACACGCTGCAGCTTTTTTACATTTTCGGATTTCTGCATGTATTTGTTGAATGCCCGCGCCTGTGTCTCTGGATTTTCTCCGGAATCTAAAATCTCCCGCAGTTCCTGATATTTGGGTTCTTCGAGTGTCTTGATATAACGCGCAGACGTATAAAATAAATACTGATAAAATTCTTCTTCGTTGCGGTCGAGAAGCTGCAGGGCATCCGAATCAGAAATTTCGCCAATCTGATGGATTCTCTGATCGAGCTTCTGCATCTGGTATCCCTGCAGATCCATCTGAAACGGGAGCAGGTTCATGGCATTTTTGATATGTTCCTGATATTCCATCAGATGCGAAAGTGTCTCTTTCCGCTCCTTTAAATCCAGAATTTCCTCATACTCTTTCAGTCTCGCAGAAAGACGTTTTGCACGGTCAACCCGGTCATCCTTGCGCTTATCGAGCGTGGACGTATATATTTTTACGGTCTGCACCTGATTTCGCAGGCGGTTGATGTAGCTGATCGCAGCTTTAACTTTGTCTATATTCCCAAGCCGCAGTACCGGAAACGGAATGGTCTGTGCATGGTACTCAAGATGTGTCAGTTTTTCAAACACATTGTCGATTGGAACGTTATTGTAGGACGCAAATAAAACGGTCGTATTGTTAAAAAACGCCGTTACTATCGTGTTGATGATCGTATTTGTTTTTCCCGTACCCGGTGGCCCCTGTATGTAGGCAAGCGGATATTTCATGGCGTTGTTGATTGCCAGCAGCTGATCCAGATTGATGTTCTGATTGATCAGTGCAATCGGATACGCCTTGGTGCGGCGCGGCCGTTCTAATAATTCCCCAAAGAAGGCTTTGACTGGATAAGTAACCTGCTGCTTTTCAAACATATCAAGTATGGCTTTGTACTCGTCATGCAGATTCAGCACTACATCCATCCCAAGCCCCAGCACATACGGCATATCATCTACGACCGGCTTTTGCCCGCCATGACCGGTAATCGCATCTTTGATTTTTTCCAGATTGTTTTCAAAATCTTCCAGCAGTTCGTACTCGTCCGCATCCAAAAATTTACGCGCATTTTCCGTCTGTCCGTCAATACCAAACTGTGTGCAGACTGTGATATCTTCATCCGGCTGAAACACTCTGTTTTTCACATCAAGGTTCAGGTTCCGGTATGCCAGAACGTACAACCCCTTCGCCGTATGAATACTCAATACATTGAGTGCCAGTTTCTTAATTCTTAAATTGGTGCTCTTTTTCTTTTCGTGAGACAGGGAATACTGGAAATTTGACACGACCTCCTGAAACTGCTGATCGTTAAGTGCATACCGTCCGTTTTTCACACGATCCCCATCGATATAATGGATCAGATCATAATCGGTGATGTAAGGCGTCGTATCCATGCGGTTACACAGTTCCAGATAATTTAGTATTTTCAGATTTGCAGAGCTGGAAAAAATAGTTTTATAACGCTCCGGATGCATCTCGATATCTTCGATCAGCTGCCTGTTTTCCGGACAGTACGTTCCTTCAATGACTTCCGTGGACAGAATGGAATCCACAAAAATTTTGTCATATTCCCCCAGTGTATACATTCCAAGGTGCAGACCATCTACTTTGAGGGTACGTTTTGCCGGATCAAGATCACGGATTCCAATCCAGTATTTTGTAATCTGATCCGCTTTGTTCCGATATTCGATTTTCAGCCACTTTCCCTCATGAATCGCCCGGAAAATGTCCCTGCAAATCTGATTCATACTATGCTCCGTCCTGTTTTACATGATATCTCTATCATTCATTATGATGTTCGGACAGAACCTTTGTCAAGCAAATCCTCAATTCCCCTTGCTGCTCAAAGGATTACTTCTGGTTTCAAAAAACTGATTGTTATCTATGCGTGCGCGGTTTTTGTCGTTGTACATACTGCTCTGCCGGATTGCGGCATTTTCTTTTTCCTGTTCCGGTGTGTTCTCCTCAAAATGTTTTGGTCCTGCGGTAACCTGATCTGCATCCGTTCCTACAAGCATCGCTGATTTATCCGTATAATTTTTTGGTTTCATGACATACCTCCATATTTTTTGTTAGTATATCCGATTTTTATCCTCTCCACTCCCGTAAGTAAAAGTTTGTAAAAACTTCCGTAACCGGTCTGTCTTCGGATTCTCGAAAAATTCTTTCTTAAATCTTCTTCTAATGGAATATCGTACTCTTTCTCAATTATATTTAGCTTCCCGCTTTGTGTAAGACTCTTTGAAAGCAATGCCCTCAACAGACGATGTAATTCATGCTTTTCATCCTGACGAGGTAACTTCTTTGCCAATCCAATCAAAACAATATTAAGCATATCCTGCTTAATATCATCATATCTTAGTTCCTGCCTTTGAATACTTTAACGCTTCCTTGCAATATACAGACTGATTTACAATCCAAATCAGGCACACTACAAGAGAAGGTAAGAATCCTATGCCCAAAACAAGTGCACTTCTGCTAAACTGTTATTCATAACCAAACCTCAACCTCCTTATCAAACTTGAATTTATCGATTTCTTTATTATCTAATCTGTTAGTAATCTATCCAACAGCATCTGCCTATTATTTATAAACATTTCTGTTACCTGGTAACTCTCTGTATCCTCATATTCGCACAGATGTATGCGTCCATTATCAAAACAATAGATATCTGCATCTGGTATTCCTAACAAAATTGGCGAATGCGTAACTATAATAAACTGTGCTCCCTCTTTTGCACATCTGTATATTTGCATCAACAATGTAAGCTGTCTCTGCGGCGATAATGCAGCTTCTGGCTCGTCAAAAAGATACAAGCCATTTGGATTCATATTATTCTGTGCTAATGCGAGAAAACTCTCTCCATGTGATTTTTCATGATATTTAGCGGAAGGATGTGTAATATCTGCATATTCTTCTTCCTGCGTTGCAACATTATAAAAGCTTTCTGCCCTAAGAAAATATCCCCACTTTTCCTTCCGATAGCCTTTGGCAATTCTTATCGCATCACACAACTCTGAATGTGTATCATGCGTAGAAAAAACATAATTCTTCGTTCCACCCTCAGGATTAAAACCATGTGCTACGGCAAGTGCTTCCAATAAAGTTGATTTACCGCTGCCATTTTCCCCTACAAAAAAAGTAATTGGTTTGTTAAAATCAAGTTTTTCAACTCCCTTAAAAGCCCTGATTCCCTTCAGATAACTATCCTTATCAATTTTATCCCAATCAAATATTACTCCTTGTATGAATTGATCATTCACCTAATCACCTCCTTGTAAAAAACACTTTCTAATCCCCATCTTCTTGCCCTTTAGACAAGAAGCATTCTTCACCTTCAGTTCGGTCAATTTCGATTTGGTAAACCATCTATACAATACTTATTTGTCTTAAATGTCGCATGAAACAGATTACGCAAAAAAGAAGTCATTTCTTCCCAATAACCGTAAACATTCGCTTCCTGCATCGGCGTATCGTATTCATCCAGTAAGATAATTACTTTTTTTCATATGCATGCTCCAAATATCTGCACAAATAATTAAGACTGTCACACGCGGTAATATCATCCATTTCCGCCATCTCTGTCAGAATGTGCCGGTATGCCATTTTTTCGGATTCCATAAGTTTTTCATTTTCGAGCAGATATTCAAAATCCTGATACAGACTTACAATCCGGGATTTGACCTGTTTTTTTGCATCAGATACATTATCCGCTTTTACCGATGCAAAACTGAGATATAAAACAGGATATGTGCCCTGAATCTGCCGGTACCCGGAATCTTTCCAGATATCAAGTCCTTTAAACAAATCTCCCCTGTCTGCATATTTATTGGGAAAAAAGCAGTTGAGCATACTCATATTAAGGGTTTTGCCAAAACGTCTTGGACGTGTGATCAGCGTAACATCATCCCTGTAGTTCCACCACTGCCGTATGAAATCTGTCTTATCAATGTAGAAGCACTGACTTTCTCTTAATGCTGCAAAATCCTGTTTGCCAATTCCAACCTGTTTTTGCATAGTTCTACCCATTTTCCACGGTTTTGTGCGTTTCATTATTTTTATTTATCATAGCAGATAACGTTTTAAAATGCCACCTTCTCCAGATGTTTTCATTTCTAAATGCGTCTGTAAGTATGGAGGACAAAACTTAACAGATCCCAAAGCAATTCTAAAAAAATATAAAAAATTTTCCTTTACAGTTATTCAATTTTAATACTATAATACAAGGGATTATAAAATAGTAAAGAGGCCTGCCATCATGCAGAACATAAAAACGATTGCCGGAACTTTCACGATAGGCACTTATGAAATTCCAAAACAATATGTATGTGCAAAAACACCCACAATTACACAAAAAAATGATATCTGTGAGATCGTAACCTACGATCAGCAGATTACCGTAAATGGACATAACTATGCTCCGGTACTGCATCAAAACTGTATGCAGCCGGAGCAGATTACATTATATCCACTTGTAATCCGGCAGGAACACGCGACACTGACCGTGTCCGACCGTTATCATACCGGACATTGGAAATCCGGGGATGACACACAGATTTCCGACTGGCGTCCAAAGCTTATGCACCGGGGATGTGTGCCATGTACCAATTGCGGAAGGTGTTAGCACTTTTTATATTTTATTCCAGCCAAAGTGTAACCGCAGATTTATTTTCACTTGGTCTGTAATATATTTTACAGTCTTTTATGCTAACTCTATGACATATTATTTAAAAAACCTTGGGAGTGCCAGCTCCCAAGGTTCTAAAGTTCATTACGGAGAACTACCCCGTCAGGCTAGTGCTGTCATTTATCTCTGTCTAACCGTTTGCAAATGTAGTAGCCAGCTACAGATGCCAATACAGAAATAAGAAAAGTGATTATGATTCCAAGTGGGTCAATAAAAACCTGAAGTGCCAGCTTCAGGTTTTTATTTTACAACAATTTCTTATTTTTTTGCCTTCTTTGATTTTGTTTCCTGTCATTAACAGAAAACCGGTTACCATCCACAGGTTTCCCTGTAAACAGTAACCGGTAAAAAATTTTCTCACCTATTTTTTTCGGTTTTATTTCCACACTTCTTCCGCGATTTCCTTCACAAGTGCAAGTTTTGCCCACTGCTGCTCTTCGGTCAGCTTGTTTCCGATCTCACAGGATGCAAATCCACACTGCGGACTCAGGCACAGACGATCCAGCGGAATATACTTTGCTGCTTCATGAATTCTTGCGATCACCTTATCCTTATCTTCCAGTTCCGGCTTTTTGGTTGTGATTAGACCAAGTACAACTTTTTTGTCCGGAGACACTTTTGCAAGCGGTGCAAAACCACCGGATCTTTCATCGTCATACTCCAAAAGCAGTGCATCCACATGCTCCTGCGCAAACACGTAATCTGCCACGGAGTCGTATGGGCCGCTGGTAAAGAATGTAGAGTGATAATTTCCGCGGCAGATGTGGGAAGTGATCACCATATCCTCCGGTCTGTTTTCGAGTGCAAGGTTATTCACCTTTAAGAGCCGAGCCTTTACCTCTTCAATATCAACCCCGAGTGACTGATATCTCTGCTTTGCGGCATCTCCGACAATTGCGCCCCAGGTGCAGTCATCCAGCTGCAGATTGCGGCATCCGGCTGCATAAAACTGTTTGATTACATCCTGATATGCCTTTCCGATATCCTCGATCAGTTCCTCATCGGTTGCATAAAATTTTCTTGTCTGCTCAATGTTCTGCGGAACGATCATCTGCTGATACATCTGTGCCGGTGCCGGAATCGTATATTTTGCAACGGTCTGCTCATCTTCGAACTGCTTTAAAAACTTAAAGTATTCTACAAACGGATGTACTTTTGCTTTTACCTTTCCTACGAGATAAGTTGCTTCAAGATCTGCCATCTCTCCGTTAAACTGTACACCGCCGCCATCTTTCTCGTGGGCAACGCCTTCAAATCCCCACATAAAATCCAGGTGCCAGAATTTTCTGCGGAACTCTCCATCGGTGATCGCATGAAAGCCTGCTGCTTTCTGCTTTGCAACGATTTCTGTCACGCACTCATCGGTGATGCGGTCGAGTTCTTCCTTTGTGATGGTTCCTTCCTCAAAAGCTTTCTTTGCAGCTTTTAATTTTTCCGGTCTTAAAAAACTTCCTACAAAATCATAACGAAATGGTGTCTTTAATGTGCTCATTTATCCGATAACCTCCTGTTTCTTTTCTGGTTTTTGTCTGTTTGTTTTGCTGAGGTTATCCTACCATCTCAGAGTTTATTTGTATAATACCTTTCTTTGGCGGTTTGTCATAGTTTAAAGCTATACCTGTGTTTATTGTGTCAGGCACCAATTATACACTAAGCGTGGACTCGGTGCATACTACGAACCACAGTCGGATGATGAAATACCGGAATATTCAATAGCAATGCTTTCAGAACTGTTTGATTTGCTGCAGAAATTCCCTTATCAAACAGCGGAAGTCGACGGCGTGAAGGTAAGATACTAGTATGGCGCTGTAATGATAAACCTACAAACCCCCAGACTTATTTTAAGAGATTATACAGAGAAGGATTTTGAGGCATACAGCAGATTGAAAATGGATGCCGAGACCATGTACTATCTGCAGGACATACAGTTGCATTCCGTTGAGGAAGCCAGACGGGATTTCGCGGAAGTCCTGTCTGACATGAAATCCCCGGAGCGGAAATTCTATTTCTGTCACATGGAGCTGAAAGACACGCACGAACAGGTTGGCAGCATCGGGTATACGGTTGAAGCCGACACTCCGGTAGGAAAGCTTGTCCATCTGGGCTATTTTACATATCCGAGGCATTGGGGGAATGGCTACACCTCGGAGGCATTGAAGAAGGTTCTGGAATATGCCTTCACACAAGACAATGTGTACAGAGTTACAACCGGGTGTCTGGCAGAGAATAAGGGCTCCGAGAGGGTTATGCAGAAAAACGGGTTAATAAAAGAAGCCGAGCATATTGATTATGAATGGCACGATGGTAAAATGAAAACCCGCTTAGAATATCAATTATTAAAACATGAATGGGAGCAATTACAAAAAACACTTTAATTTCCCCTTGCAAACCACACGTATTATGTTATAATACATTTAACAATTAAGTTAAATGTTAAGCGTAGGAGGGATAAGTTTGGGAATGCAGGATACGCTTCGCGCGCTTGCCGATCCAACAAGGCGCGAAATCCTTAATCTGCTCAAGAAATCACGGCTGTCTGCGGGCGAGATCGGCGACCATTTTTCGATTTCCGGTGCGGCGGTTTCCCGGCACCTGTCCGTTTTGAAGGAGGCAGACCTGATCCGCGACGAGCGGGAAGGAAAATTCATCTATTATGAGCTCAACACCACCGTGCTTGAGGAGATCATGCTATGGATCACTGAATTAAAAGGAGGAAATGACCATGATCAGACAACATAAAAAAATGATATTACTCACATCGATTGCGACGCTGCTCCCGATCCTTATCGGATTGCTTTTGTGGAAGCAGCTTCCGGATTCCGTTGCAACCCATTGGAGCACAGGCAACGAACCGGACGGCTACTCATCCAAGGCTTTTGCAGTGTTCGGGCTTCCGGTGATCATGCTGATCCTGCATCTGGTATGCGTGATCGCAACGAACATTGATCCCAAGGCAAATAGCATCAACAAAAAAATATTCTTTATTGTCCTGTGGATCTGCCCGGTATTTTCCATCATTGTATGCAGCACGGTTTATGGGTATAATTTAGGGTATCAGTTTGATATTGGTTTTCTTTGTGGGCTGCTCATCGGAGTTTTATACTTGATATTAGGCAACTTCCTGCCGACGGTAAAGCCGAATTACACCATTGGCTTCCGCATTTCGTGGGCGCTGAATGATGCCGATAACTGGTATCACACGCACCGGTTCGGTGGAAAATGCATGGTGATCGGAGGGCTCCTTCTGATCGTCACCACGCCGTTCCAGAATATCTGGGTGCTTATGGCGCTCGCCATCCTCCCGTGCATTTTTCCGGTGATCTACTCCTACATGTACTACCGCAAGGGGCAGTCACGGTAATACTTTTTATTGTGTCAGACACCAATGGTTCAAATACATTTTAGGAGAATTGCTCGTTTATCACAAGATATTAGTAAATTTATAAGTTGCTATTAAATTTCATAGTATGAAAAGCCACGACCTGTACTCTGATTTGAGTACAAGCCGTGGCTCCTGTTCTTGCTGTCTTTTTTCATAACCAGCCGATTTTCCCTCAGACATCTTTGCCTGAATATCAATGAGAAGGTGAAAGTCTCTTTATGAATTTTCTGATTTTTCTAATGGAAAATACAGGCAGATCCGATAAGACTCCTCCCCACATTCTTCTTCGCATCTGCCCTGCATTTGCTCCATCATGATTTCAATATTATGAACCCCAATTCCCGTTCCTCTATGATCCTGTTCTTTATTTGCCGCTGCATTCATAATGGAAAAGAAAAACTCGTCCTGACAAATTCCCATATCCAACAGGATTTCTTTTGTCTTGTCTGCATACTTCAAAAGATTGGATAACAAATTATTCATAATGCGTCCGATATAATCATAACAAACACTTATCTTTACTTCCTCCCACTGTTTCCATCCCAGTGTAACCGTATAGCCATTTGTCTGCAATACATTGCACAATTCCGAACAGTAATCCTCCATTACAAAAGCTATGGATTCCGACTTTTCCATCTGTGGCTGCTGCCCTGAATTGATAAGAAAAAACTCAAATAGCTGATCTGAAAGATTTTTAATCTGAATCGCTTTTCCCACTGTTTTCTTTACATAAAGTTTCACCTTATCGTGTTCGGGTTCTCTTTTTATAATTTCAAGATATGCCATTAATGCAGTCAATGGCGTCCGCAAATCATGTGCCATCCCCAGAACCAGTTTATTCTGTGCCTTTTTCATATTTCGTTCTTTTTCTTCCTTCTCCAAAAGAACTGTTTTCATATGCTCCAGACCGCGTGCCAGATCTGTCAGCTCATCCTCTCCTTTTATAGTAAAATCCACCGACCATAATCCATCTTCCAGTTTCGCTACTTCCCCACTCAATTGCCTGATGTACCGTACATATCCGCTTACACCAAACGCAAACACTCCAATCCAGACCAGCACACCACAAAGTGCCGCAGCCACATCTACCAGGATATAATACTTTCGCTCACGATTCACATATATAAATACATCTGCATTCCCATCTGTAAACGATACTTCTTGAAAATATTGCCATGTATAGTGTAATTGCTCTGATTTTGTACGATCCAAGGCAACTGGAAGTGCGTAATAATTATCGTAAAGCAGCATGCGCTTTCTTGAAATCGTAAAATACCCAATATGGTTTTCTTTTGCCCACTCCCGGATACGCTCCGTGTCGGAAGCCGCCAGATGATGTCTGGATACATATTCCTGAAACATTGCTATGGTTTCCTTAGAAACATTTCTTCGATACATAGAACTTTCAAAATACCGGTTTAATGCTCCATTTCCCATAAAAAATATAAGCAAAAACAACAGCAGTGCAAGAAAAAATCCCAACAGCAGAATTCCGATCATTTTTTCCATCAGATGTTTTCTTTTTCGTTTATTCAATGCGGTATCCTTTCCCCCACACCGTTTGTATAATTTGCGGTTTCTGCGGATTCTTTTCAATTTTCAGTCTCAATTTCCGAATATGAACCATAACGGTATTTGCAGAATTATTGAAAAACGGCTCCTGCCAGACGCTCTCATATATGTTTTGTACGGAAAAAATTTTTCCCCTGTATTTCAGCATTAATGACAAAATTTCATATTCTGTTTCCGTCAGGTAAATCTCCTCATCCCCTGAAAATACTTTATTTCCTGTAGTATTGATCTTCAGATCTCCTTTTTTTATCCACACATTTTGTCCATTTTCTTTCATGTTTCCACAAGTATAAACCTGTTTTCGACGCAACAATGCCTTTATCCTTGCCAGCAATTCTGCATAAGAAAATGGTTTCACCAGATAATCATCTGCCCCGGCTGTAAATCCGATAATTTTATCATTCTCACTGCTTTTTGCGGTCAAAAATAAAATCGGCACATAGGAAACCTTGCGTATTTGTTCACAGGTTTTGATGCCAGAAATCCCAGGCATCATAATGTCCAAAATAACAAGATCCGTATCCTCTGAAATCTGGTGCAGCCCATCCATTCCATTATCCGCTTCAATTACATGAAAACCCTCGTTTTCCAGCAATATCTTTACGCTTTCCCGGATATCTTCATCATCTTCAATAATCAAAATTGTTATTTCATCCATATTTTCTCCCATTTATCAAGCATTATTTAATTTATATAGTATTGTACCATATTTTTATAACATAATATCACTCTGTAAAAATGTTAAGATTTGTTAAGAAATATTAAGACTTATTTTAAAACATATATGCTATGATTAAGCTATCCGTTTAGGAAAACAAAAGAAAAGAGACCGTATAATGAAACAGAAAAAAAAGAAACGCAAAAGAAAAATTTTTCTACCATTATTTTTAATATTTTTCATCATCATCGGATTTTATTCCCATCAATCCTACGAAACAGCCATGCACGAACAACTCCCGGATTCTCTTATCGAGTTTGAGCAAAAATATCCGGAAGCAACCGATTTTGTAGAAAATTATCACAAATACAAAAACAAATCCTTTGACCTTGATGTGTCACACGAAGTAAGAAAAGACAACATTCCTCTATTCATCCAGTGGGATAAGCGATGGGGGTACAAAACATATGGCAGCAATTTCCTTGGTGTCAATGGTTGTGGTCCAACTTCACTTTCTATGGTTATCTGCGGATTAACTGGAAAAGCAACGTGGAATCCTTATAAAGTGGCACAATTTTCGCAAAAACAGGGTTATTATATCAGTGGACAGGGCACTTCGTGGGATCTGATGACTGCAGGTGCAAAAAAGCTGGGCCTTACATCCACAGAGGGAACCATAAATAACGATTATATCCGGCAAAATCTTACCTCATCCACCCCGATGATCTGCTCCATGCTGCCCGGAGATTTTACTTATAGTGGACATTTCATTGTTCTCACCGGCATCGATTCCGAAGGACGCGTTGTCGTCAATGATCCCAACAGCCCCAAAAACAGCGAAAAACACTGGGATATGGATCGACTTTTGCCACAAATCCGGCATATCTGGAAATTTGAGGTGGAAAAAGCTGCATAATTCTTTGTTCTATGCCTGTCTCGCCCGTTGTTTATTGTGTCAGGCACCAATTGTTTTCTGATTTTTGCTTCATAGAAAATATTTCCGAATTCAGGTACATCACTACCTCATTTTCCGGCATCAAGCAACTTCAAAATGCTCTGTGCCCGTTTCTTAAATACTTCGTTTTCCGATCCCGGGGCTATACCCGCAATGCGCACCATCTCATCCTCATACGGCATACAAAATTTAACCGCATCTGTTAAAAGTCGGTCAGACTCTAATGTGCTGTCTAATGCATGATCAAAGTCATACAACGGTGCCATGCACACATACTCTCCGGTATCCGTATTTCTAATCCAGCCAAAATCACCTGCATGCCGGTCTCCATTTCCGATTATCGCATCTATAATAAGCATTTGCGCTCCGGCTTTTCCAAACAGATCTATAATTGTCTGCTCATCAAAATCATCCAGATCAATTCTTCCCGACTGATCTGCCTGCTCAAGCATCACCTTTGGGGAAGTTATATTAGAAATTGCGATTCCTCCGTCTGTCTCATCTGCTCTTTCTACAGAAATTCCGCATTCCCTGCAAAGCTTCATACATTGCAGTTCCACGGAAATATCGCCATATTTGTAGAGCTTTCCGTCCTGTTTCCATTCCTTTGACAGTGCACCACCCACGTAGAGTGTCGGTGCCGCCTGTCCTGTAAATTCTTCGTTTCCGTCCCAGAATGGTTTGTAATACGGACTGATCTCCTCAAAACATATCGAATCATCCTCAGCTTTTGTCCAGTAACAGTCGATGAAACTCAACGCTCTGGTCTCACGGTTAATGCGCGTACGCGCTCCCTGTCCGAATGTGATGCCCTTTAATTTCCGTGCTATCGTGTTGGTACCTGAGGAATAGCGGTATTTCATCCATTTTGTGAAGGTGTGATTGTCTGCACCTTTTTGCTGCATCAGCCCCGGAAGAAGATTATAATTTAATGTTTTTTCTTTCTCTATGTCGTAAACAGGTGTGTTTTTACACATTAGCATCATGGGATCACCCCTTTTATATAAATTCGATCGGTAATGCAACAAGATTTTCTCTTAAATATGTCTTTTTATCAATCAGACATAAAATAACTCCGAGACCTCTTTTTTTATCACTTACCTTATCCAGTACCTGATTCATTGCTCCCATACTTGCCTTGGGATTGCCGGACATTTTAATCTCGACCGGATATAAGACTCCATCCTCCTCTATCACAAGATCAATTTCGTTTTCACCGGAAGCATTTCTGTCTTTCCCTCTGTAATAAAAAATGTTAAATCTGTAATCTTTGCCCTCGTTGGAATAGGATTTTAAAATTTCAGACACTACAAATGTCTCAAACATATTCCCTGCAACCGCTGAACATTTCAATGTTTCGGCAGTAAGCCATCTGGTAAGATAACATGCCAGTCCGGTATCCCGGAAATAAAGTTTTGGTGTCTTTATTGCCCTTTTAAGTGCGCTCGCACTATACGGCTGGAGCAGATATACAATTCCGGTTCTTTCCAAAATAGATATCCAGTTCTTAATTGTCGGCTCACTTACCCCGACGTCTCCTGCTATGTTGGAATAATTGAGAAGTTCACCTGTTCTTGCAGCAACTGCCGTCAGAAATTTGGTAAATGTAATACCATCTGCCGCCACCAGTTCATTGATATCCCTCTCCAGATAAGCTGCAACGTAAGAAGAATAATATTCTTGCCAGTCCCTGTCTATATCATAAAGCTCGGGATAAGATCCTTTGTGGATAATTTCCCATATATTGTCATATTTTACAATCTCTTTTTCACGTTCTTTGATATATGCATCGGTTGGGATAAAATGCCGGTTAAATTTTACACCATAAATCTCCCGCATGGATAATCCGGTAAGCTCTGAGATTGACACTCTTCCTGCCAACGATTCACTCATGCCTTTGATAAGTTCAAGTTTCTGAGAACCGGAAAGAAGAAACATCCCTCGCTCATCCGATTCATCGACAATCTGCTTGATATCTTCCAGAATACTGCTTTCTTTTTGAACCTCATCTATAAAAAGCGGCTGTGGATTGTTTAAAAAAAACAATTTAGGTTCTTCCTTCGCCTGCATTCTTGTCAGTCTGTCATCAAAATTTGCCCGGTTAAAATCCTTGAATTCATGCTTTATAAGTGTTGATTTCCCGACCTGTCTGGCTCCTACCAGTAACATGCACTTACTGGTAGACACTCTTTGTTTCAATATTGGCGTTATCGCTCTTTGTATATATGGCATAACAAACCTCCGGCTAATCTAAACTCTGGTTTTATTATATTCGTTAATATATACAAAATCAATAAAAATATACCAGCTAATCTAAAGTTATATTTTAGATTAGCCGGTATTTTTCAAGACACACAAGCTGTACATCCGGAATCCCGTTAAACACGCTCGGTACAATGCCAACTTCCTCATCATGAATGTGATTATATATCGTTTCAATCCGGGCAAGATCCATTTGTTTTGCACTTCGGATATTTATCATAAAATATACTCCATCTGCCGCTCCTTGGTTTTCAGCCCCATCTTTTCATAAAATTTCTCCGCCGAGGTATTTCCCGCCCAGACATTAAGCGTCACTTCATAGCAGCCTAAACGCTTTGCCTCCTCTTTTACATGCACAAACAACTTCTCTCCGATGTGCTGTCCTCTGGTACTTGCATCGACACACAGATCATCGATAAAAAGCGAGGTAAACGGCACCATATTGTTGGAAAACGGCTGCTCCCGCAACTGACAGAATGCATAGCCGAGACAGTTGTCATTCTCATCTGCTGCAACATAAATCGGTTTGGTATCATCTTTTATCATCTGGGAAAGTTCTTCGTTTGTGTATTTTGTGGTTCCCGGGATAAAAATATCCGGCCGGATATCTGCATGGATCTGAAGCACCTGTTCTAACAGTTCCAGCAGTCTTGGGATGTCGCTTTCGCTTGCTCTTCGAATAGTCATTTGATTATACTCCTTCTGCCATTCGCCCCTGCGTTTTTTTTACAATTAAATAGGGATCATAAAAGGGGATGTCTAATTCTTTTAATTCCAGTTTTACTTTATCTCTCGATCTTGGCAAACACCTTGATTCCAAATAATCTTCATAATCTGCAATACTCGGTTCGGTATTACTTCCAAACGCGGTGAATTGCACATTATCCACATAATTTTTATTCGCACAATCTTTTTTGCCTCATCAACATCAATCAATGTACACGGCTTATTTTTGTACATATACCACATCCGAATCGCAATTTCTTCGGGGGGGGGGATTTTTAGGGACACAACATAATCCATATCATGATTGAGCATTTCAATCAATAACACAATTTAACACCTTTTTTTATCTAAGTAAAGAAATAGTCATCAAAATAATTGTTTTTATAGATAAAATAAAATCATTTTAATGGCTATTATGATTTTTCCTTTTTATAATTTTATTGTCCTGTTAAGTGATATAATAACATGGTAAATTATTACAATACAGTTATAAGAAGGACGATAACAATGTTTTTTGCATACGGAAAAAAAGAGATTACATACCTCAAACAGAAAGATAAACGCCTCGCAGAAATTATCGATAAAATCGGAATGATTGAACGGGAAGTTGACACCGATTTATTTTCAGCCGTAATTCATCATATCATCGGTCAGCAGATTTCAACAAAAGCACAGGCAACCATCTGGAAAAGAATGAATGATCAGTATGGTATCATTAACGCAGATACCATACTGAGTGCCGGAGTTTCCAATTTACAGTCACTGGGAATTTCCTTCAGAAAGGCAGGGTATATTACCGATTTTGCCCGAAAAGTAAAGGACAGAACTTTTGATATTGACGGAATCTGGAAAAAATCGGACGAGGAAGCCATAAAAGAATTATCTTCTTTACAGGGAATTGGTGTCTGGACCGCGGAAATGATTCTGTTGTTTTGTATGCAGCGTCCAAATGTATTGAGTTTTGGTGATCTGGCAATCCAACGCGGCATGCGGATGGTTTATCACCACAGAAAAATTGACCGCAAACTGTTCGAAAAATACCGGCGGAGATTAAGTCCGTATTGCAGTGTGGCAAGCCTGTATTTCTGGGCTGTAGCCGGAGGTGCTATTCCTGGCATGAAGGATTTTGCCCCCAAAAAGCAAAAGAAACCGTAGGTATAAAAATACAATCAAGGATGACTGCACCAAATAATATGTAAAGCCACGCAGTCAAAATATTTTACTGCGTGGCTTTTTGGAAATGCATTCGATGGTGTTCTGTTCAATATTCTGAAATTATTTGTGTGAATCCCCCATGAATTATTACCTATTTCACTTTTATTTTTGTAACATCCGAACAGGTACCCACATACGTTTTCCCATTATAAGATTTATATGCACGGACTTTATACTGGCTGGCAGTCCCCTTTTTCAATTTGGAATCCTTATAGGAAAATGTTTTGTTATTTTTAATAACAGCAATTTTATCATACTTTTTCGTTTTACTGTTATAACGGTAAATCTGGTATCCGGTTGCATTGCTCGTTTTATCCCATTTTAATGTGACTGCACAAGATTTTGTCTGCAGCCGGAGATTTTTTACCTTCAGCGGATTTGTGCACTCTTCATGTGCGTCAGAAGCTTCTCCCCAGACGGTTTCCCCTTCTGCTTTTTTATAAGATTTCACTTTAAATTTGTACGTTGTAGCTCCGCTCAATCCTGTAACTTTATAAGAAACTTCTGCTCCGCCTGCAATCGTTGCCACACTTTCGTATTTCTTTTCTGCTGTGTTATATTTATAAACCCGGTATCCGCTGGAACCTGATATTTTGCTCCATCCAAGTGTCACATATGTACTGCTGCGCTTTTGTGTTTTTACATCGGACACTTTTGCCGGCGGAACGGTGGCCGATACCACCGAAGAATAATTTCCATAATAATTTGTCCCACCGATGGTCCAAAAGCAGCGCACCCTGTACTGATAAGTCTTTCCGCTTGTCACATCGGTATCCGTAAAGCTTTTTCCACTCGTCTGCTTCATATAAACATATTTTTTCTGTTTTTCGTCATACCGGTACACGCGGTATCCGGTTACATCATCGGCAGCTTTGCCCCAGCTTAGTTTTACCGGGTCAAATGCATTCCCCACAGTTGCTTTCAATCCTCCGGTTTTTGCACTGGTGTCCTTGTACCAGAAATTTACGTCCAGATTTCCCGTATATCCACTCACTTTTGCAACGGATGAATACTGCCAGAATTCATAGTCATATGCTGTGTCTGCATAAGGTTCCCCTCTTTTTGCATTGCTCGTTGTCGTATTATTGTACCGCGCAATCCAGATGCCGCAATCCTCCAGGGAATCTGTATCAATATAGGATTTGATCCATGCATAGGAAGCATAAACAACCGGCTGATATCCCGCATCGGAAATCGTATCTGCAAATGACTGGCAGACCGCTGTCTCTTTTGCTTTGGAGAGTTTCCCCCCTGTCAGGCGGTTGTGACTTCCTTTTTCCCTGTCTATAACAATCGGAAGGGTCACATCCCAGCCGTATTTATCTGCCAGATCCAGCACATATTCTGCTTCCTGTTTTGCCTCTTTTTCTGTCAGTGCCTGTGAAAATATGTACAGACCGACATTGATGTCGTTTTCAAGTGCCGCCTGAATATGGGAATCCGCAGCCGTATCTTCATAAATACTTCCATCGGAAGTGTCCCTTGACGCTACACGGACAAATGCAAAATCTATCCCTGCATCATGTATTTTTTCCCAGTTAAGTGCTGTTGTTTTTTTATTTTTTGCCTGCCACCAGGAGACATCTATTCCGTTCAAAAGCTGCGCATCTTCATAGTCCGATTTGTGATAATAGGTAACACTTGTATAATCCACTTTCGAAGTAAAAGAACCATCCAGAAAATCCTGTGTATATCCGGAAGATGCCTTAGATGCCCCCAGCAGCCGTGGCATGGCATATGTGGACAACAATCCGTCCCTCTGCGTATCCACGTCTGAAATCTGTGTATCATCCATCTCTTCTTTGATGCTTTGTCCCATCACACCATCCATCTGTTCCTGAGGTACCTCTGCCCTCAGCTGCTGTGGTGCAATCATACAGATTCCTGCCAGTATCATTCCTGCTGCTACAATTTTTGCTTTTGTAAATCTCAATTTCCATATCTCCTGTTTGTGCATTTATTTCATAAAAGTCATCACCATACCTATATTCTGCAAGCAAAGCATCACCATGATTTTCATTAACAGACCACCGATGATTGGTCTGATCCATTTTCGAATAATACGAAATACCTGTAATGTGATCAGATAATCATACAGATGATATGCAAGCATAAAAATACTGCATGACGCGGCAATACTGCATCCAAAACCTGCTATAGAAAATAATAATCCAACTCCTATGTTCTGTGTCAGGTTCCATCCTGTATAATATCCGGCTGCCGCCAGGGTTTTACACAAAATAGATCCGGGCAATACATTTACCGCCGGAACAATATGATTGTAATATTGCTGGGAAGTGATCATTCCTCCTCCCACAAAAATTCCATCCGCTATGGTCATATATGCATCACCACCGCCAAAGGACATCCATGCAGACAAAATTCCCCTGCCGGAAAAACACATGATCTCATGGTTTACAAACCAGACGGGAACGACGAAAACTGCCGCAAATACAACCCATGTTCCAACATCCTTTGCAATTATACCCCAATTCTTCTCTCTTTTCCATCCGGTATCTGCTATATTACAGAAAATGCCATAACATCCAAGTATTCCCATCACAATATCAACCACAGGATGCCATCCGGACAGATCAAACGAAAACACTTGTACATGTGTCAACAGATAACTGCCAATAATGCCGGTAAGAATTATCAGATTCCTTTTGCTGTAATTGCCTCTGGTGAAAAAAATGCTGAAAAATGCCAGTATCAGTACCTGCACCGAAGAAATAAAAAAAGACAGTACAAAAACCCCAAGCATTAAAAAAATCGCTTTCATCTTTCTGTGTTTTCCGTCTTCCCCGCAGTCTTTTAACATTTTTCTGATATAAGAAAACAACAGATACAAAATAAAAACAGAGACTCCTATGGAAATCATATTTACAACAGAAAGGATTTTTTCCTGAAATACAGACAACACCGCTACCAGAGCCACCGTCATCAACGCTCCCGGCAATGCCATCATGACAGCACCTGCGATCATTCCCCTGATTCCAAATTTGCGGCGCCCGATAGACGCTGCAATCTCTACCGGAAGTGCTCCCGGTGTAATACTTGCAACCACCACATCTTTGTCAATATTCTGTTTTTCGTCTATTCCCTGTCGATCTGCAATCTCTTTTTCAATAACTGGAATAAGTGCGCTTCCTCCGCCAAATCCAATACATCCGATCCAAAACATTGACCGGATAAACTGTCCTGCCTGACTCACACGGATTCTCGCAACAGACTTTTCAGTTGCTCCAATATATGATTCACACATGTTTCCACATCCATCTCCGCGGTATCTACGACAACATCTGCATGTTCCGGAATTTCATAAGGGCTGGTAATTCCTGTAAACTGCGCAATTTTTCCTTCCCGCGCAGCCTTATACAATCCTTTTACATCCCTCTTTTCACACTCTTCAATGGAAGTGCTGACATAAACTTCCCGAAAACCGTCTCCGATAATCTGTTTTGCATTCTCGCGATCATGCCGGTACGGAGAAATAAATGCGGTAATCACGATCAGGCCTGCATCATTCATCAGCTTTGCAACCTCTGCAATCCGCCGGATATTTTCTACCCGGTCCTCATCGGAAAAACCAAGATTGCTGTTTAAGCCCATCCGCACATTATCTCCATCCAAAAGCATCGTTTTTTTTCCCATCGCATACAGACGCTTCTCCAGTGCATTTGCTATCGTAGACTTTCCTGCACCGGACAATCCGCTCATCCAGATGGTAAAAGCCTTCTGCTGCATCTGCTTTTCGCGCTTCTGCCTGTTAATATCCATCATATGCCATGTGAGATTGTGTCTGCTGTCTGTTTTTTCATCTCTTTGTGTATTGAATTCCTCTGTCATCTGCCCAGTTCCTTTTTATCGAAATACTTTTTTCCAGACTGTCCGAAACGGATGCTTTGCTTTATCCCGGAACATCACAAATTCATTTGCCCTCTTTTCCAGCTGTCTGATTCTTTTTTCCTGCTGGTTTATTTTCTGATGCTGAATTTCATTCGTTCTTCTGAGATCCATAGTAACTGCTGCAAAGAACTGAATAATTTCTTCCTGCATTTTTTCATTTTGCGGATTCCATTTCGGTAAATCTTTAACTTCATTCGAAAACAAAGGCTGTCCATCCCCGATATATTCCTCGGCTACCCGTTCATTTTCCTTCGCATACAATTCCAGAAACTGCTGCAATTCCTCTTTTGCAAGCATTTCTGTATTTTCTTCTTTTATATAATCTTTTGAGATTTCCTTCAAAAATCTACGAAAATAAGAGATTTCTTTTTCTGTGAGAAATTCACTCTTATTGAGTATTCTCTTAATTTCCGTGGTATTTTTATCTAACCGGAGATTTTCACTTTCTTCCAATTCCTGAAATTCCTCTGTGACGTCCAATCCGATCTCATGCATAAAATCATGAATAATTGATCCGTCTTTCCAGCTCTTCGGAGAAAATCTCCTGACTATTAAATTATTTTTTCCTATGACAGCTGCAATCTCATCCAGTTTCTGTGCATATTGGTAAATCTTTTTTTCTTTTTTCTCTGATGCAGCAAGATACTCTTCACATGTCATAACAGCGACACTATTAAAGTTTTGCTTCACCTCCTGGTTCCATCGCGAAATCAGCAGGCCATCCTGTCTGCGCAGATATACAATTACCTTAATCTGATACTTCTGTTCATCCGCCTCCTTTTTTAATTCCTGAAGAAGTGATTTTTTTGAGTAGCTTAACGCATGCCAGATGGATTCATCTGTCAGTATCACATGATCGTATGTCCCAAATGCGGTTCTGATCTGCTGTAACCCCTCTTCAAAATATTCCTTTTCCTTCGATTGGTTTCTGCTACCGTCTGCATCCCACACTTTTGCAACCAGAAAGTGTGCATTTCTCCTTTTATTTGCTCTTGGATACACATGCAGTGAATCAGGAAAGCAATACCCATATTTTTGCAGTACGTCTTTGTTTTCTTCTAAAAATCTCTGAATAGACGTTGTTGCTGTCTTTGTTGTTCCAATATGCAAATATAAGGTTTTCATGGCTTTATTCCTTTCCAATGTTTTACATTTGTTATAATATAAAATGTTCCTTGAATGAACCTTGAAAACATATCAATTTTCTTTTTAACTTTTTTATTCATCCAAAAATAAAAATTATGATTGCAAGATTTCCAAGATTCGTTATAATAAATTCCAAATACAACAATAATTATTTTGATTTAGCAAAGGGGATTCCAATTGAAAATATTGATAATTGAAGACTCCGTCCGGCTTGCGGATACCATTGCAGAAGCTTTGCAAAACGAAAACTATGTGGTAGATACCGCAAATGATGGACAGCTCGGCTATGAACATGCCTCCACCGGCATTTATGATATGGTTATCTTAGATCTCATGCTTCCGAAAATGAACGGTTATGAAGTTCTATCTGCCCTGCGCAGGGATGGAGACAATGTTCCGGTACTCATTCTCTCCGCAAAAACAGAAATTGATGATAAGATACAGGGATTTACTACCGGTGCGGACGATTATATGACCAAACCATTTGAAATTCGTGAACTGCTCATGCGCATACAGGCGATCAGCAGACGCAGCAATCATCAGGATACTTCACACCCGGTCGTTGGAAATCTCTCCTACGATCCTGCTACCTGCGAAATCTGCAACACACAGACCCAAAAATCTGTCCAGGTATCCGGAAAAGAAATGCAATTACTGGAATTTTTTATGAATAACTGTAATCAGGTTCTCGAGAAAAACCAGATTACCACAAAGATCTGGGGATTCGATTCCAATGCAGAATACAATAATGTAGAAGTATATGTTTCCTTTCTGCGACGAAAATTTCATCATCTGCAGGTCAATGTGACAATTCGCGCCATTCGCGGAGTCGGTTATATTATGGAGGTTTCCGATGATTAAATCTTTACAAAAGAGAATCAGTACACTTTTTATGTTTCTGCTTACCATCATCTGGCTTGTTATTTTACTGCTTTTTGTCAACAACTCCTACCGGAACAATCTGAGTGATCTCCAGCAAACCGTTCGTGCCGCTCTCCACTATACTACATGGGATGCATTTGTCATCTCTAATGGACAGACGTCTCCGTCCGAACTTGATCATATTCCCTATTGTCTTTTTTCTATTGATGAATCCAATGAAATGGATATCATGTTTGACACTTTTTCTGATGTCTCCGACAGTTATCTTTTAAAACAGGGAAAAGCTCTCATATCCAATAGTAAGAAATATGTATTTATCAGGCGTTATGTCTCTGTTAATCATCTTCGCGCCAAAAAAGGACAATATTATGTTTTGATGCTCAGCGGAACACCTGCTTTAAAAGCAACACTTCCGACTGTCTCTCTCTGTTTTATTCTGGCAATTCTCGGTATTATTGTATTTACCATTTCCTCCAAAGCACTTTCCCGCTGGATGGTAAAACCGATTGAAAATACCATTTTATCCGAGAAAAAATTTATTTCCAATGCCAGTCATGAACTGAAAACCCCTCTCTCCGTCATCAGCGCCAATGCCGAACTGTTATCTTCTGAAGTAGGCAGGGACAATAAACATCTGTTGTATATTCAGCAGGAAACTTCCCGGATGATCTCTCTTGTCCAGAAAATGCTTACGCTCACACGGCTGGATGCCCCACAGATCCAGAATACCCATGCAGTTTTCCCTGTAGATGACGCACTGCTTGACATTATCTATCCAATGGAAAGTGTTGCTTTTGAAAAACACATTGCGCTTTCCATTGATGTTCAGGAACAAATGAAAATGGATGGAAACGAGAGTCAGATTCAAAATCTCGCTTCCATCCTGTTAAATAACGCATTAAGCTATACCCCGGAAAACGGAAGTATAGAAATTCACGCCCATATCCACAACCGTAAGTTTTATTTATCCGTGGAAAATACCGGCAATCCGATTCCGGAAGAAATCCGTGACCGCCTGTTTGAACGTTTTTTCCGTGCAGACGAAGCACGCGCGGATAACGGTCATTTTGGACTCGGTCTGTCCATTGCGCACTCTATTGTCACGAACCATTCCGGCAAAATTACCGTAGAACGGCAGGGGGACAAAAATGTATTTTCCGTTATGCTGCCTGTGACTTTCCACAAATAATTCAGCGCACCTGATTGCCCACAATGCGGTAATAAATTTTTGAAGTGATCCGGAATACCACATAATAGATAACCGCAAATGCAAGTACCGTTGTAACGAGACACCAGACAAACAACTGCCCGCTGTCCATAATCAACAGGGAAAGCACTCTGCGGATCAGTGGAAATGCCGCCACGACATGCAGTACTGCCACCACGATCGGCAGAAAGAACACCATGCGGATCTGCGTCTCGATCGCCGACTTCACCTCGACATTGCTCATGCCCACCTGTTCCATGATCCGGTATCGCTCCTTGTCCTCGTACCCCTCCGATACCTGTTTGTAGAAAATAATCATCACTGTCACTGCCAGAAAGACGGTGCCAAGGAAAATCCCAAGGAAGAAAAACCCTCCGTACAGTGCCAGCAGCTCCTTCCGGTTTACTGCCCTGCCGCGCACGCGCCGCCAGACAACGCCATATTTTTCCCCAGAGGAATAATTCTCCACGTTTCCGCTGCACGCGATCTTTTCTGTCTCCGTTCCGGTAATATTGATTCCAAGTACATTTTCATAGGCATACGCACTGACATTCTCTGTATTTGCCTCAGCGATCGCCAGTTTCTGCAACTTCTGCAGCGTCTGCATATGATCCACAACGATATAATAAACCCCATCCATGAACGAAATAGCCCCTCCATTGCTGCGATTCTTACAGTATCCATTTTGCTGTACGGTAAACGTTTCTCCAAGAATCTGTATCTGATCTCCACGCAATGTTTTCGTAGACTGGAACCGTTTTTCCCGGAAGATAAGAATTTTTCCGGCTTCTACCTTTGGCACATCCGCCTCTGTCAGCGTGTGATCCATCCGAAGGAAATTATCCCGCGTCAAAAAATACAGGCTCGCATTTGTCGGTTTCTGCCCAATCGTAAGAGAATCTTTCTCCAACGTCATCGCAAAATTCAGATACGAATAACTCTCACTGTCCGTCACGTTTGTTCCCGTATCCTCTATAAACTGTATAATATCCGAACTCTGCTCCGATACATTTTCCTTCACCTCAGAATAGCCGGTCTGCACGTTGATCTCATATGGATAGAGTATGTTAATCTCATCATCAAAACCCACAAACATACAGACCGTGGTAGACACCATGACCATCACCATCGTCGATAAAATACAGATGCTTGCCAGCCCCGCCGCATTCTGCTTCATCCGGTACATCATCGTCGATACCGCGATAAAATGCTTTTTTTTGTAATAAAATCCATGGGTTTTCCGCAGCAGCTTTAACACCGCAATACTGCCCGCCGTAAACAGCATATATGTTCCAGCGATCACCAGAAGCACTGCCACAAAAAACAGGCTGATCACTTTCATTGGCTGCTCTGTCGTAATGGCAATTGCATATCCCGCACCGAGACATACTACTCCTAAAATTGCCATAAGCCACTTCGTTTTCGGCTCCTTTTCCCCCACACTGCTGCCCCTCAAAAGTTCCACCGGATTTGCCAGTTTCATCTGCATCAGATTGTAAAAAAGCGTCATCATATACAAAATACCAAACACCAGCACGGTATTTTTCACGGCAGACGGCGGAACGGAAAATTCGATCGTCACCTGAATCCCCAGAATCCGGTAAATCAGCATAAGTGCCAGTTTGGAAAACAAAATTCCAGCAACAATGCCTCCGACGATCGAGACAAACGCGGTAAACACCGTCTCAATGGCAAGCACTTTCGCAATATGCCGCTTTTCCATCCCGAGAATATTGTAAATTCCCATCTCTTTTTTACGCCTTTTACTGATAAAGCTGTTTGTATAAAAAATATAGATATACGAGAAAACGCCTACCACAATCACACCAAACGACATGATTGTTGTAATATAAAAGGCTCCGCGCATTTTTTCAAGCCCGGCACTGTTGTTGATAAACATCATAATGTAAAACATAAGCACCGTGATCATTCCCGCAACCATATAAGGAACATACAGTGATTTGTTATTTTTCAGGTTGTTTTTTGCCAGCCGTACATACAGATTATTCATAGTTTTCACCACCTGTCGTCAGAACGGTCAATGTTTCCGAAATCTTTGCATACAATTGTTCATTACTCATGCTTCCGCGGTACAATTGGTGGAAAACTTCCCCGTCCTTGATAAAAAGCACCCGGTTTGCATGGCTCGCCGCCTTGGTACTGTGCGTTACCATAAGAACCGTCTGCCCCTCCTTATTGATCTGCGAAAACAGCGTCAGCAGGCTGTCGGTTGCCTTGGAGTCCAAAGCTCCTGTCGGTTCATCCGCAAGGATCAGCTCCGGCTTTGTGATGATTGCCCGCGCCACCGCCGCACGCTGTTTTTGTCCACCGGACACCTCATACGGATACTTCTCCAGAATATCCACAATGCCAAGTTTCTGCGCAATTGGATAAAGCCACTCATTCATCTGCTTATAAGGCACATTTGAGAGCACCAGCGGCAGGAAAATATTGTCCTTCAGCGAAAAATTGTCAAGCAGATGAAAATCCTGAAACACAAAGCCAAGATGCTCCCGCCGAAATGCTGCAATTTCTTTTTCCCGCACCGTCACAAGGTTTTTCCCGTTCAACAGTACTTCTCCCTCCGTCGGACGGTCAAGCGCCGCCAGAATATTCAAAAGTGTTGTCTTGCCCGATCCGGACTCGCCCATGATCGCGACATACTCGCCTTCCTCTACCGAGAACTGGATATTTCGCAGTGCCTGCACCTGATTGCCACCAAATCTCGTCGTATAAACTTTTTTCAGATTATGCACTTCTAAAATTGTCATGATTTTTACTCCTTATAAATCTGTCCTTTTTTCCACTGTTTTCATAAAAATAACTCTGTCCCTTTTTTACAATTTCAGAATAGCAAAAAACCGAAATGCAAGCCATTGATTTGTCTTACATTTCGGCTTTGTATCTTACATTTGTGTAAGATACCTGTTTTTACGTCCCGAGTATCCATGTTATTTGTCTCCCACGTCAAAACACTTAATCCCGGACATCCAAATTATTTCTTTCAAATACAATTGTCACATCCGTACCTTTTCCAATTTCGGATGTGATCATAATCCCATGCCCAAGCTTTTTGGTAATCTCCCGGCACAGATAAAGTCCGATTCCCGTCGAAGTTTTATCTGCACGTCCGTTATACCCGGTATAACCTTTTTCAAAAATCCTTGGCAGATCCTCCTTCCGGATGCCGATTCCCTGATCAGAGATCACAAACTCACAGGTATTGTCGGCTTCATTCCGGTTTATATGTATTGTAACCGCGTGATTTTCGCCGCTGTACTTAATCGCATTGGACAAAATCTGCTCCACAACAAATTCCAGCCACTTTTCATCCGAGAGCACCATCTCCCGGCATTCCTCATAGTGAATGGCAATCTTTTTACGAATCATAATCGGCGCAAACCTCCGGATCGCAGTGCGCACCACCTGATCCGCTGAAACCATCTCAAGCACCAGATCATTCATACCGGAATTCATCCGCTGGTACTGAAGTGCCATATTGATATACTGGTTAATCCAGAATAATTCCTGCTGCATGTCATACAACACACTTTTTTCCATTCCCACTGTTTCATCCTCTGTCTGTTTTTGTTCTTCCCTCTGCAAAAGCAGACGCATCGCGGAGATCGGCGTTTTGATCTGATGCACCCACAGAGCATAATATTCTTCCATTTCCCGCTGCTGGTTCCTGTATGCTCCCTTTTCCTCCTGCCGCTTATTCTGCAGTTGTTCAAGCGCATCCATATACACTTCCTCCAGCGCATCCTCCGTATCTGAAAGTGTCTGCATGCCCTGCATATAATCCCGGATCTGCCTTTTTACTGTCCGCAGGCGATACCAGTACCGTATCCCGCAAAATACAGCGGACACCACAAGAAAAACAATTTCCAATCCCGCAAAATACCGGATATCTGCTGCGGATATACCACAGAGGTAAAGCGTGAAAATATAGAAAATCATAATTCCTGCCACAAGTGCAAAACAGCCTTTGTATCTGTTTAAATACTGTTTGATGTATACCTTCAAGGTGTTCCCCTTTTCATGATCCATTTTTAATCTGATAACCGATCCCTTTTCGTGTTAAGATAAAATCCGCCAGCCCAATTGTTTCCAGTTTCCTTCGCAGCCGGTTCACATTGACCGACAATGTGTTTTCATCCACATACACATCACTTTCCCACAATGCCATCATCAGATTCTCCCTCGTTACAATTGCCCCCGGATTTTCAAGTAGCGTCTGCAAAATCTTCCGCTCATTTTTGCTTAACTCCAGTATCTGCTCTTCGTAGGTCAGTGTCCCATCCGACAGATTCAGCCACACCCCCTGATGCTCAAGCATATGGCTTTCCCCAGCAAATTCATAAGTCCGGCGCAGCATCGCCTGAATTTTCACCGTCAACACATTCAGATCAAAAGGTTTTGTGATGAAATCATCCCCTCCCATATTGATCGCCATCACCAGATTCATATTGTCATTCATCGAAGAGACAAATATAATCGGCAGCTTTGATATTTTTCGGATCTCCGTGCACCAGTAAAATCCATTGTGAAACGGAAGCCTTATATCCATCAGTACCAGATGCGGTTTCACCCGGGCAAATTCTTCCATCACACTATTAAAATCCGCTACTGCAAAGACTTCATAATTCCAGCTCTGTAAATGCTGCCGGATTGTTTTTGCAATCACTTCATCATCTTCCACAACTAATATCCGATACATATTTTTCCTTTCCTGTAAAATATTCGTTACTGCTCACACCCACATCACAATCATACTCCCCCTGACAGGATGATATTCAGATGCTGAGTGAACAGTAACAAAATTCCACTATGTCCTCATATACTTGCACCGTCTGCCCTTTCATGCTAAAATGAGCGCGTAAAAAGGAGTATAAATGCAAATGAAGGAGGAATTATCCATGAAACCATTGAACTGGGCAACCCTTGGCTGTGGTGTCATTGCAAACGAACTTGCCACTGCACTTGCCAGGCAAAACCGCCATCTGTATTCCGTCGCAAACCGCACACACGAAAAAGCTGTAGCATTTGCAGAAAAATACCAGATTTCCAAGGTATATGATCACCTTGAAGATGTCTTTACCGATCCGGATGTAGACATTATCTACATCTCTACCCCACATAATACGCATATTCAGTATCTGCGTCAAGCACTGGCAAACGGAAAGCATGTCCTTTGCGAAAAATCCATCACCTTAAATTCAAACGAACTGGATGAGGCAATTGCCCTTGCGGAAAAAAATCATGTCATTCTGGCAGAAGCCATGACCATTTTCCACATGCCGATCTACCGCAAACTTGCAGAGATCATAAGCTCCGGCACTCTTGGACCACTTCGTCTGATCCAGGTAAACTTCGGCAGCTATAAAGAATATGATATGAACAATCGATTTTTTAACCGCAATCTGGCCGGAGGTGCTCTGTTAGATATCGGTGTTTATGCTTTATCCCTGATCCGCTGGTTCTTTGCCGAAACTGCCAATCAGGTACTTTCACAGGTAAAATATGCACCAACCGGCGTGGATGAACAGGCAGGCATCCTTCTTATGAACCCAGCCGGCGAGATGGCAACCGTCACCTTATCGCTTCACGCAAAGCAGCCAAAGCGCGCAACCATCGCATTCGATAAGGGTTACATCGAGATCTTTGAATACCCAAGAGCTATGGAAGCAACCATTACTTACACCGGGGACGGACATAAAGAAACTATTTCCGCAGGAGAAACTGCAGATGCCTTAAGCTATGAAGTTGCTGACATGGAAGCCGCTGTATGCTCCGGCGATTTATCCACAATTGAATCACTTATGCATCTTAATTATTCACAGGATGTTATGCATATCATGACTGAAATTCGAAACAACTGGGGTATGAAATACCCGGAAGAAGAGTAATCTTACTTTAAACCAAAATTCGACTACACATTTAGTATAAATGTATGATTTTTCCTGTCAATCTGGTTTTTAAAACCACATCTATCCAACATGATAGTCCTTGATCCTCTCCCAGATGTGCGTATCGTACTGCGCTTCCGTGCTGCGCCGATCTTCTTTTAAAAGCTGGGCATAGATCAGATCAAGGATCAGCAGGATCGGAAATTGCGGGGAAATGACATTTCCGTATTCGAGGTTCTTTTTTACCGGTGCGAGCACGATCTCCTCATACGTCCGTTTTTCCCGCTCTGCGTTGGAGGAAGTCAGATATATGACCGCTGCCCCACGCGCTTTCGCCCGGTCAAGTGCATCAATGAGCTCGCGCGTCGCGCCGCTTAGGCTGATGCCGATCACGAGGCACGCGTTTGTGATACGCGCTTCATTCAATACCATCTGGTGCAGTTCCGTGATTGCCTCCGCATCCATGCCAAGCCGCAGCAACCGAAGTTGAAACTCCTGTGCCGCCAGCCCAGAACTGCCAAATCCATACAAAAAAATGCGCGTATGTTCCCCGATTAGCTGGGACACATGTTTGATCTGTGGTTCGCGGATTAAGCTGTATGTTTTTTGCAGCAATTCCTCATACGAATACAGGACGTGGATGGTCTGTTCCTCCACATTCGGTCGCTCCGCGATCGAGGGCTGGTAGTTGTAAATAAACTCCCGGTATCCGCTGTAACCCATTTTCTTGGCAAAGCGTGACAGAGATGCTTCTGAAACATGTAGCATCTTTGCCATGCGTCCCGATGAAAAATCCATCTCTTTTTCATTCGAAATAAAAAAATCGGCGATTGTTTTCTCCACCACCGTAAACATCTCATAATTTGCCTCGATCATCGGCACAACACTGCTTCCATAAGTCTGCATACGCGTTTTCTCCTTTTCCTGCTTCCTCAGTTACTTGCGGAACATCAGAGTTTATGGTGCCCACGTCCAACGGGATATATAACTCTATGTCCATAACCCGATCTGTAATTTTATTTCATTATATCATATATTTTTGAAAGTTCTTTCAAAAGCACACACGATTTTTCTTTTTTTCCGTTTTTGGGGATTGTTCTTTCCATTTGCCCAAACCCTATGGATTTTTCCAATTTTGCATCCTATAATCAACTTAACAAATGCAGGAAACGCAATTTTAAGGAGGAGACCACTATGCGTATTTATAAAACAAAAAACTATGACGAAATGAGCCGCAAGGCGGCCAACATTATCTCCGCACAGATAATCTTAAAACCGGAATCTGTGCTCGGACTTGCCACCGGTTCTTCACCGATCGGCACCTACAAGCAGCTGATCGAGTGGTACAACAAGGGCGATCTTGATTTTTCACAGATCCGCAGCATCAACCTTGACGAATACAAAGGCCTTCCTGCCGACAACGATCAGAGTTACGCTTACTTTATGCGCCACAACCTGTTTGACCACGTAAACATCAAATCCGTAAACACCTTTATTCCAAACGGCATGGAAGCTGATGTGGAAAAGGAATGCTCCCGCTACAATGCCATCATCCGCAGCATGGGCGGCATCGACTTACAGCTCCTTGGCATCGGCAACAACGGACATATCGGTTTTAACGAGCCATCGGATTCCTTTGCAAAGGAAACCCACTGCGTCGACCTGACCGAAAACACCATTCAAGCCAATGCACGTTTCTTTTCCTTCATTGAGGAAGTCCCGACACAGGCATATACGACCGGCATCAAAAACATTATGCAGGCACGGCACATCCTACTGATCGCAAGCGGTGAAGCCAAAGCCGATGCACTCTATGAGGCAGTTTACGGACCGATCACCCCGCATGTACCGGCATCAATCCTGCAGTTACACGACGAGGTTTCCGTCGTTGCCGATGAAGCTGCATTATCCCGCATCATCAAAGAAGGACTGATCTAGGAAAAGGAGTACGCCATGATCATAAAAAACGGACTGGTCTGGGAGGAGTCTGGCTCCTTTCGGAAAAAAGAACTGGTTGTTGATACAACGACACACCGCATCGCAGAAACCGCAGAAGACGATACGGTATTTGATGCCGAGGGGCTTTATGTGATCCCCGGTCTGGTGGATGTCCACATCCACGGGGCAAGAGGTCACGATTTCAGTGACGGAAATTCCAAAGGACTTGCCGAAATCGCACAATATCTGCATTCCTGCGGTGTGACTTCATTCTGCCCGACTTCCATGACCCTGCCGGAAGAACAGCTTACAGCTGCCTTTGCGACGATTAACGATGTGCCGGATGCTGCCGGATATGCCCACATCGCGGGCATCCACATGGAAGGTCCATACCTCTCCCCGGAAAAGAAAGGGGCGCAGAAAGCAAGCTATCTGCACGCGCCGGATGCCGCCATGTTCCGACGGCTCTCTGCTGCAAGCGGAAACAAGATCCGCATCATCACGATCGCCCCGGAACTGCCGGGTTCCGATGCGTTTATCCGGGAGTTCAAAGACACCGTTGCGATCTCACTCGGACACTCCACAGCATCGTATGAAATCGCAGAAAATGCCTTTGCCGCCGGTGCCAACCATGTCACCCATCTGTTCAACGCCATGCCGCCACTACACCACCGCGATCCTGGCATTATCGGCGCGGCAGCGGACTGTCCGCATGCGATGGCAGAGATCATCTGTGACGGCATCCACATCCACCCGTCGGTCATCCGCAATGCCTTCCGCATGTTTGGCAACGACCGCATGATTTTAATCAGCGATGCGATGCGTGCAACCGGTATGGAGGACGGCGAGTACGAACTCGGCGGACAGCCGGTAATCAAAAAAGGCCGCCTTGCGACCTTAAAAGACGGAACCATCGCAGGTTCCGCCACCAATTTGTTTGACTGTATGAAAAATGCGGTGCAGTTTGGCATTCCGCTCGGCGTGGCCGTCAAAGCCGCCACCTGCAATCCTGCAAAGAGCATCGAATGTTCACAGGAAATCGGCACCCTTGCCGTCGGGGCAAGAGCCGACATCCTGCTTTTAGATCAGGATCTGAATATTGTAAAGATCCTGTAATTATGCTTCTGTGCTCACCACGCCTTTCCATACAAAGGAAAACTGCATGGTTTTGTCCGTCTGCAACAGATATTCCGGATGCGTCTGCGCGCCCCAGCTGTCGTCGCCGCCGACACCCATCTGGGCTTTTGCCACACGGACAACCGTGTAGTGTACCGGTGGCAGCTCATACGGATGCATCGCATTTTCTATCTCATGCGGCGTATACGGCAGTGCGGAAAATACCATCGGACCTGTTTCTTCTGTCATTTCAAACAACATGCCATCTCCGGCACGGTTAGTCACACGCGCCCAGCGCACGCCACATTTTGCCCCACATTCCTGCGGAACCATATACCGCGCCACATTGTCTTTTACCTTATTGCTGTAGATGCCAAGTTTGGCTCCCTTACAACGGTCAGCATAGGTTTCCTGTTCGCCCAGTCCATACCACTGCAGTCGGTCGTAATCGGCATTAAATTTAAACAGTACGCCAAATTCCGGCATGTCGCCCAATTCTTTGACCGGATCATAACAGAGCGTGGTCTTTACCCTGCCATCCCCAAATACTTCATAGGACAACCGACATTCCGAAACCGGTGTGGTCGGCATAAAATAGCGGAACGAAACGGTAATGCTGTGTTCGTGTTCCGTGACTTCCGGCGTACTCGTCTCCTGCGGGCTTTTATGGCTGACATACAGACTGGCCGTTTTCCACTGTGCATAGCGCGCCGGCATGAGATTTCCACAGTCATTGTCCGTCGGTGCCCGCCAGAAGTTTGGTTTCGGGATCGCCTCGATCATCTCTTTTCCCGCATATTTGTAGGAAACCAGCCCACCGTTTAATACGGAAAACAGGACGGAAAAATGCGCACCCTCTACACCGATGTTGTGTGTGCTGTGGATCACTTTGATCTTGTCTGTGCATGTTTCTGCCTCACCCGCAACCGGATAGACATACTGCCCGAAAGCCACCTCATGCCCTGCCTTTGCCCAGACAGTGTCCGCTTTCAGATGGAAGGAGACGGTCACGGTGTATTCGCCTGCCTTTGTCTCTTTTGCAAACGGCAGTGGATAGGTCTGTTCCGAGAGCGGCTCCACAGCCGTCGGTAAGTCTGCCCGGCGGATCTCCTTTCCGTCTTTTGCAACGGTCACAACACACGCAAAGCGGTCGGTGTTGACAAACAGGTTTTTATTTTTGACCGTTACGGACTCCGCAGTCACTTCCGCCGTGATGTTCTGGTAATTGAATTTGACTTCCTGCATTTTTGGTGACACATCGCGGTTTCCACCGTAGACAATACCGTTTCCACTAAAGTTATAGTCGGTTGGACGTTCGCCAAAATCCCCGCCGTATGCTTGAAACTCCTCGCCGTAGCGGTCTTTTTTGTAGATCGACTGATCGATGTAATCCCAAATAAAGCCGCCCTGATACTTCGGTTCCGTGTCGGTCAGATCCGTATATTTGTGCATCGCACCACAGGAATTGCCCATTGCATGCGTGTACTCGCAGCAGATAAACGGCTTGCTCGAATCCTTTGCCAAAAATTCTTTGATGCTCTCCACCGATGGGTACATCTGACTTTCCATATCACTCGTATCGTTGTAACTTCTGTCGTGGAACAGCCCCTCGTAATGAACGAGACGGGTATCATCCAGACGGTGGAACAGACAGGACATTTCATAGATGTCCTTGCCGCCGTAAGACTCATTGCCACACGACCAGATCAGGATCGCCGGATGGTTTTTGTCACGCTGGTACATCGAATTGGCACGGTCAAGCATCATCGCAAGCCACTCCGGTTTGTTGTGCGGCACGATATAGGTATCGTCCTTCGTAAACTCTGCCACATCCCAGGAACCGTGCGATTCCAGATTTGTCTCATCAATCATGTAAATGCCATACTCATCACAGAGCTCATAAATCTTAGACGCATCCGGGTAATGGCAGGTACGGATCGCGTTGATGTTATTCTGCTTCATCGTGCGAAGATCCTTGCGCAGCTCTTCCTCCGACACATGCCGTCCGCTGACGGAACTGAACTCGTGGCGGTTCACGCCCTTAAAGACGATCCGCCTTCCGTTTAATGTCATAATACCGTCCTTCATCTCAAACCGGCGGAACCCGACGCGCTGCGGGATCACTTCCTGTAAAGTTCCCGCGCCATCGCAGACTTCAACCGTAAGGTCATAAAGCTGCGGGTCTTCCGCGCTCCACAAAACAGGCCGCTCCACGTTCCAGGTCAGGATCTGTTCCCCTTCGGTAACAGCCGATTCGTCTTCCAGCACAGTCTGTCCGTCTTTTTTGAGGACGACTTTCACCTTGCCGCTTCCCCACATCTGTAAAGTCAGTGCCAGTTCGGCAGCGGTAAGTGCTGCATCCGGCAGTGCCCGCACCTTTACATCATAGGCATGTACTTCCGGCACAGTATACAGGTATACATCGCGGTAGATTCCGGAAAACCGGAAGAAATCCTGATCCTCGCACCAGCTGCTCGCTGTCCACTTAAACACCTGTACCGCCAGTTTGTTTTCCCCGTCTTTTACCGCATCGGTCAGTTCAAACTCAGACGGAGTAAACGAATCCTCGCTGTAACCGATGAATGTGCCGTTTAACCAGACTGCAAGTCCGCTCTCCGCGCCCTGAAACGAGACAAAGAGCCGCTTCCCCTGCATCTGCTTCGGCACGGTAAAATATTTGACATAGCTTGCCACCGGGTTAAACTGCTCCGGGATCTCGCCCGGATGGATGTCCTCATGGCCTTCCCACGGATACTGCACGTTAGCGTACTGCGGCACATCGTAACCCTCCATCTGGATATGAGCCGGAACCTTGATGTCATCCCAACCTACACAGCAGTAGTCTTCCTTCTCAAATCCGGCAACTACGTCGGCATAGTTTTTTGCATAGTGGAACTTCCACAGCCCGTTTAAACTGACGCGGTAGGAACTCTGTTTCTCTTCTGCCTCCTCTTTCGTCCGGTAATATATGTGGTCAGAATGCGCATCCATGCGCGCATCACGAAAATACTGAGGATCTTTTACTTTCTTATAATCAAATGTATTCATAGGCATATACCCCTTTCCTGTTATGGTAAAAAATGCCCTCCAAAAAGGAAGACATTTTTTACCATTTTTATTTAACCGCTCCGGTGATACCTTCTGCAAACTGCTTCTGTAATACGAAGAATACGATCATCGTCGGGATTGAGCAGAACAATACACCACACATGAGCATACCGTAATCCGTCTTGTATCCGGTAATCAGGTTGGCAATGAGCATTGGCATAGTCATCGCACGGTTATCGGACATGATTACCTTTGGCCATAAGTATGCATTCCATGCATTCATGAATGTGATAACAGCGGCTGCCGCATAGGTCGATTTCATCGTCGGGATAAACATCCGGAAGAAAATCTGTACCTCGCTTAATCCATCAATACGCGCAGCTTCGATGATGTCAACCGGAAATGCACGGGCATTCTGGCGGAACATCATGATCATAAACGGTGTGGATATGATCGGAAGCATAAATCCAACCGCTGTATTTAACAGCTTTGCCTTGGAAAACATCTGAAACAACGGAACCATTGTTGCAACCTGTGGTATCATCATGGCAAGAAGCAGGATGGAAAACAGGCGGTCTTTCCATTTGTCATGGTAGATCTCAAAACCATAACCGGCGATGGAGCAGACCAAGAGACACAGCACCGTCGTAAGGATCGCATACAGGAACGAATTCCCGAGGGCTCTCCACAGTGGCTGCTGGGACATTAAGTTCTTAAAGTTCTCCATAAAGTGCGTACCCGGAAGCAGGCGACCACGGGATACGTCCGTGGATGTATTCGTGGCTGCGGAAATCATCCAATACAGCGGGAATACGGAAATAAAGGACACGATCCCCAGAAAGATATACGTCGGGATCAATCTTCTCTGGATCATTGATTTGCTTTTCTGCTTAGTCACGCGTATCACCTACTTTCAAGTTGATAAATGCAAGGATCGCTACCATGATAAATATCAAAAATGACATGGCTGCCGCATATCCAAAGTTTGGCACATTGATAAAACATGTGTTGTATACATAGTGTGACATGGTAATAGTCGTATTGGCAGGTCCACCCTTTGTCAGGTTGACGGACTCATCGAACAACTGCAACGTACCATTGATTGACATGATAAAGGTCATGATGATCGTCGGTTTTAACAGCGGTACGGTGATCCTCCAGAATGTTTTCCAGCCGTTTGCACCGTCGATCTTGGCGGCTTCGTATACGGAATACTCGATATTCTGTAAACCAGCCAGATAAAAAACCATGTTATAACCAGTCCATCTCCAAATCAAAGCAAGGATAATGACCGCTTTGGCACTTCCGGAATGACCCAGGAAATTATAGCCGGAATGTAAGATACCAAGTTTCATGAGGATACTGTTAATCAGTCCGTCTGTTGCAAACATCGAACGGAAGATCAACGAATAGGAAACCAGTGAAGTCGCACATGGGAGGAAGACACAGGTTCGGAACAATCCCCGCAATTTTAAATGTTTGTTGTTTAATAACTGTGCCAGCAGAATTGCAAGTATAAGCATGATTGGCACCTGGATAATCAGGTAGAAAAATGTGTTGCCGATGGACTGCTGGAACACCTTATCAACAAGGATTCTCTGATAATTGGAAAATCCAGTAAAGCGCATATTGGCACCCGTTCCCTTTTGCAGGGAAATGATAAATGCCCGCACCATCGGATAAAAACTCATGATCGCAATCAGAATCGATGCCGGTGCTAGAAATGTCCATCCTGCCGCTCTTTGTTTTGCAATAAGTGACATCCCTTTTTTCTTGGAATTCACAACAAATTCCCCCTTTCGCATTTCTGGTCATTTTCACATATAGCGGAGGTCGCCCCCCGCTATACAAACTTGTCATTCTTTTTTATGTACCGGATTACTCCGTCATCTTAAACTGTAAGGTATCTTGTGCTTCCTGTAATGCATCAGCCTTAGCTGTTCCATTTACGATATTGACAACTGCTGTGTTGATGCACTCTCTTGCCTCATAGTGATACGGAGTCTTTGTAAACTCCGGAATATGGGAAGAGTATTCTACGATCGTGGAGTAAATCGGCTGATCGTTGAAGAACTCGTTTGGCTCGTTGTATACATCCGATTCTCCGGCTGGTAAGTAGCAGGCAATCGCACCGGTCTGTGGAAGGATTGCATCATAGAAATCTGTACTGGAACCAAAAGTGCTCTTTAAGAAATCTTCTGCAAGATCTTTGTTCTGGCAGTTTGCGGTAACATACCAGGAAGATCCACCGTTGTTTGCATAATGAGTAGCGGAATCCACACCATCTACACTTGGCATTGTGGTGATTGCCCACTGGCCTTTCTGGTCTTCGGTAGAAGCGATCGTTGCAGTGATCCAGTTACCATTGACAACGCCTGCTGCCTCACCATTTGTGATGGTGGATACATACTCATCCCAGTTGTTTACTAATTTTACAACATCATTCTGTACGAGTTCGGTGTAGATGTCGACACACTTCTCAGCGATGTCATTTCCTACAATGTAAGCATCTCCGTTTTCATTGACAAAGTTTGCACCGCAGGACTGGATCATCATCATCATAGTGTCTCCGCCAGTTCCCTCACTGGTCAGTAAGTATTTGCCGGTCTTATCATGAACATCTTTTCCGATCTTTGCAAATTCGCTCCAGGTAATATCGGTCAGGTCGTCGATGGTGTATCCGGCTTCTTTTAAGATGTCGGTACGGTAACATGCGATAACAGCACCGTTATCAAACGGAACACCGTAGTGCTTGTCGTCTACCATAGAGTAAGACTGTTTTAATTTTCCGAAATCATCCCAGTTGATTCCCATATCCGTCAGGTCGGTAAAGGCATCCGGATAACTTTTTAAGAATTTCTGGTAGCTGTTGTCCTGCATGAGTACGATATCCGGCAGTGTGCTGTAATCACCGGCATTTGCTGCGGTTGTCAGCTTGGTCTGGCAGTCATCAGAAGAGGTCTCAACCACTTCGAGTTCAAAATCCGGATGGTCTTTCTTGTACTGCTCGGCTGCGGTCTCTATTGCCTTGATGTTAAAGTTCTGGTCCCATGCCCATACGGTCAGCTTATTACTGTCGGATGAGGAAGAAGTACCGCTTCCGCTGGAGGATGTATCCCCGCCACCGTTGCTGTCTGTTCCGCCTCCACCGCAAGCAACCAGTGACAATACCATTGCACTTGCAAGTAATGCTGTAATCATTTTCTTTTTCATATAAATTTCCTCCTTCTCCCTAAGAGTATTTGTTACTTTTGCTGATGAACGTATTATAGCATTGCTTGAATATATCTAGTTTGCATAATTGTCCGTATAATGTGCAATTTCAATCATTTTGTGTGCTTTGCACTATTTTTTCGCATATTTTCGGTTATTTCCATTCATATTGCCATTATGCGTGCCATGTGATGCAACAAATCCACCATTACAACCGCTTGCATTCCTGCAATTCTTCGTTGAAATGATGGATTCTCTGATTTTGCGCACATTTGTTGTTCATGATTTGTTTGCAACTGTTCATATTTTATTCACCACTTTATGCAAAAACCTTAGAAGGATACTGTTTTTTGAGTGCAAACAGCAGTTCCTGATTGAGATCAAGCAACAATTTTTTCTTTTCCCGGTCCTCAATGACGATCATCGTGTAGTATGGAATGTCATCCTCATAGGAGGTATAATCAAACTTCGGCAGTCGGACCCCGCCCCCGTCTTTGCGGTACTTTGCCACAGCCTCGTGGCGGTTTGGCGCGGTCACTTCCATCTCGGTCATGTCAATGATGTGTGCCGTTTTACGGTACCGCTTCCCATAGATCACATCAATTGTGAGTGTTTTCCCGTCGAGGATGTACTCGTACTCTTTCCGGCTTAACACATCAAATACAAAATACAGTGCCACCAGAAGAAAGCCCGCTAACATAAATGCCTGTGAGATCATGATCCCAAGCAGCACAAAAAATACCCCGAATACGACCATGAGCTTCCGCAGAACCCCCGTCATCTTCTTTTGTTTCCTCTTTACCTGTTGTATCAGTTTTGCCCCCTGCATCGGTTGTTACCATCCTTTCTCTGTGTGGATCTCATAATTGAGCAGCCGCTGTTCGTAATTTTCCGGACGCTTCCTCCACTCCACGGGTGTGACCCCCATCATCTGCTTGAAATTGCGGTTGAACGTGGAGTTGGTCGTAAATCCGCATTTGTGGGCGATGTCCGCCACCGGTTCCTCGGTCTTTTTTAAGTGCTCGCACGCCGTGCGGATGCGCACCGTGTTGATATATTCAAGCGGCCCCATATGCATATATTCGGTAAACACACGCCGGAAATGTGTCTCGCTCAGATGGCTGTACTTCGCCAGTTGTTCTACCCTTATTGGTTCCATGTAGTGATCGGAGATATAGTCCATGGCGCGGGAGACGATGCAGGTGATCCTGCCCTGCTCGGCATCCGCGCGCGTCTCTTTGTTCGTGTAGTTTAACCGTGTGATCTCCAAAAGAAGACAGCCCAGCAGTGCCTTTGCCTCCTCAAGATAAAATTCATCGCCTTTTCGCATGATGTTTAAGATTTCTTTAATTTTTGCCGCTTCCTTCGGATACTCTGCTTCCTCCAAAAACCACGGCTTTTCATAGAGCCGCTGCAGTGCGCGCTCTTTGCGGAGTGCATTGTCCGGGAAAATACCGTCAAGTACCACCTCCACATCGACAAACAGATATTCCCAGCGACTGATGTTGCCCGGATCGCTGTTTGTCGTGTGCGGAAAATTCGACGGGATGACGGTAAACTGCTGCCCCGAAAAACGGTAGGTGTCATCCCCCAGTACCACGTCGCCTGCCCCGTAATAACAATAGCCAAGTTCCATGTAATTGTGGAAATGAAGCCTGTCTGCCGTGCGGTCACCATAATTCTGCACCCACTTTTCTCCCAGAAGTGCAAGAATCGGACTTCCGGGCGGTAACTGGTAGTACCTAAACTCCATCTTCTTCTTTTTCTTTTCTACCATTACCCTGCTGCCTTTCTTACAATGTCCTGCATCTGCTGCATCTTGCGCTCCATGTCTGCCACAAGCGTAAGCTGCGTGCGGGCACGGTCGAGATTCTGTCCGTCCCGGTGGATCTTGAAATAACGATCGCCCTGTAAATAATCCATAAGAAACCGCATGCCGCACTCATACGTCATGACCTTTGCCCCCATCGGAAGCAGCGCGGTCTCCTCCGGAGTCAGGCTGCCGCCGCAGCCCTCCAGAAATCCTTTGGTAAAGAGGGAAAACAGCTCCATGCTGCACGAGACTTCGGAGAGATCCCGCTCATCCTCCGCCGCAGTGCTCGCCCCGTAGCGGATCGCATCGCCAAAATCATTCATGGCAAGCCCCGGCATGACCGTATCAAGATCAATGACACAGACCCCCTTTCCGGTCTTATCGTCGAGCATGACATTGTTTAATTTCGTGTCGTTGTGCGTCACGCGGATCGGAAGCTCCCCGCGGTCAAGCCGCCCGGCAAAATAGCAGGCCGTCTCCTTCCGCTCTAAGAAAAAAGCGATCTCCTTTTGAACCTCCGCGGCCCGCCCCACAACATCCTCCCGGACGGCTTTTTCAAATGCCGCAAACCGCGCCCGCGTGTCGTGGAACCCCGGAATTGTCTCATGGAGTGTCTCTGCCGGATAATCCGCCAAAAGCCGCTGGAAGCTGCCGAATGCGACCGCGCTCTCATAAAACTGCTGCGGCGTTTCCACCTGATCAAAGCTGCTCGCCCCGGTGATAAACCGGTACGACCGCCAGTAGTCCCCGTTTGTGTCACGGTAGTACGGTTTGTTGTCCACGGTCGGGATGATATTTAACGTCTCCCTCTCCGGGTCGCCGCCCCGCGCAATAATCTTCTTTTTTAAGAACCCCGTCACACCCGCAATGTTTTCCATGAGTTGTTCCGGATGTGGAAAGGCATCGGCATTCATCCGCTGTAAGATCACATCCAGATCCCCCATATTGCCGACTGCAAACGTCAGGCGGAACGTGTCGTTGATATGTCCGCTCCCGTACACCGTATCTGCAATCAGTGTTCCCTCGTATGCAAATGCTGCAATGGCTTCCTGTTTCTGCTGTTCTGTAATCGCTCTCATATTGTTTTCCCCCTTATGTGTTGTGTCTGTTACCACTTCATGATAAGGCGCGTGCTGCCGCTCCGCTATCGGGATCTTGTTTACATTGTTATAAATCTTGCGCTATAATTACTATAACAGATTTCAGGTGCAAATGCACATGCTATTTTCAGGAGGGGATGCCTATGCCATACCAGCAGTACAACTTCAAACCACAAACCTTTGACGCGCAAAAGAAACGGCCGAATCTGCGCCTGCTTTATATCAGCCATTCCAGCTACGACAAGACCTGGCCGAGCGTGCTGCACTCCCACCCGTTTACCGAGCTGTTTTATGTCTTAAACGGAACCGGCACATTCCAGACCGAGACACAAACCTTCTGCATTGCGGCAGATGACCTGATCCTCATCAATCCCCATGTCATGCACACAGAATTCAGCAACGGCGATGCGGCTTTGGAATATGTTGTTCTCGGATTTGAGGGCATAGCGTTTGAAACCGACGGACACGCGCCCATAACCTGCCTCTGCGAAAATGTAAAGACAATCCGCCCTGCCTGTCTGTTTTATACCAGATCGCTCATACAGGAACTGCATGACCGCAAAGAAAATTATGTAGAAATGTCACAGAATCTGCTCGAAAATCTGCTCTATCTGATCCGGCGGGAGATCCGCGTCACGCCGGAGGCCGTCTCCGTCGGCAAAACCTCACAGGAATGCCGCATGATCGAGCAGTACATCAATGCGCACTACGCGGAAACAATCACGTTAGATACACTAAGTGCCTTAACATTCCACAGCAAATATTACATTGCCCACGCCTTCACCAAATACAAAGGAATCTCGCCCATCAATTATCTGATTACCAGACGCATTGAAGAGGCGAAATCCCTGTTAGAACACACCGACTTTCCGGTCGCAAAAATTGCCCAGGCGGTCGGCTTTTCTTCCCAGTCGTATTTTTCGCAGGCATTCCGTCGGGAAACCACGCTCTCCCCCGATGCCTACCGCAGACAGTTTCTTTCCTAGATCTCGTACCAGAGGATCGCATTGGCCGCAAGGTCGACCGCAAAACTGCTGCCGTCCCCCCGGTAAACGGTCGTCTGCTGCGGTTCATACGTGTTGTTGACGACACAGTATTTGCCGTTTTTTACATAAGCATGCACTTCGACATTGTAATTTGTGGAAAACCAGCGGTGAATTTTCCCCTCCGCCGAAGCCGCCCACAGAATCGCCCGGTACAGCAGGCGGCTGTTTGCAAAGCTGTACGGCAGGCCACTGATATACACACCCCTGCCCTGCCCGAACGTATTCACGGCAAGCTGTACACCTTTGTCGATCTGGCGTAGCACGGTCGCGGATTCGAGCGCGAATATGTTTTTCTTGCCCTCGCCAAAATCAATCGCATCGCCGCTGTCCTCCGTGATAAAATGCGCATGATCTTGCCAGTTATACTTGTCCACATTCAACGTGTAGCCGGTTTCTTCTTCCACGCCAAGGATGTCCGCAAGCTGGAAGAAGTGCCCCTGCCATTGGCAGGATGCCGGTTCGCCCACGCCGATGAAACCGCCACCCCGGTAGACAAACCGGCGGACTGCGGTCAGAATCGCCTCATCCTTCCAATTGTCCCCGCCGGTATAAGCGGTGTAGGCATCGCCCACATTTAAGACAACATCAAAGGAATCGAGCAGATCCGGATGATTCCTTATATCATCAAAGCTGATAAATTTCACGTCAAACGGAGCACCGCTGAGTGCCTCGATGATGCCCGCATAAGAATAATTCTGCTTGTAGTAAATGGCATGGTGGACCATATGGTTGCCCCACGCGCGCATTTTTCCCCAGCAGTTTAATATTGCCACGCGCTTGACGCAGTACGGGGTCGTTCCCTTAATATTTTCGTACAGTTCGCGGAACTCTTTGCACACGCTCTCCACATAGTCGATAAAATCCGGAAACTGTGTGGCAAGTTTTAAGTACCCACCATAGCCGATCCGATCGATCGGTTTGCGCAGAATCGCCCGGCGCGCCGTCACCCAGTTGACTTTCGCCTCGCGTGTCGGATCGCCTCCCTCGTGGAAGGTATCCGGGAAAAAGTACGGCAGGAACCGCCCCTCAGTGTATCTGACCCCCTCAATGTCACTAATGAGACGCAGCGTTGCACCGTTTCCGACGCTTCCGACCACAGCATCCAGCCCGATCGTCTGGAACTCCTCCATAAACGGCTCCATACCGATCCAGTGGTCACCGAGGAACATCATCGCCTCTTTTCCGCACGCATGTGTGATATCCACCATCTCCTTTGCAAGCTTTGCCACTTCCCTGCGCTGAAATGCCTGAAAATCCTGAAATTCTTTGGACGGCACGCGGTAAGTATTGTTCATATAGCCCTGGTCGATAATAAACTCCGGGCGGAACCGATAGCCCACTTCCTTTTCAAACTGCTCTAAGATATACGGGCTGACCGATGCGGAATAGCCATACCAATCCACATATTTTTCCCGCGCCAACTCGTCAAAGATGAGCGTAAATTGGTGAAAAAAGGTCGTGTAGCGGATGACATCCACATACGGATGCTCCGCGATAAATCTGCGCAGCCGCTCCATGGAGTAGGTGTGGGTCTTTGGCTGGCGCACATCAAACGTAATCTGCTTTTCCACATCTTTCCAGCCGTTGGTCACGGCATTATACATATGCACCGGGTCCCACATAATGTATGCCAGAAAACTGACCGTGTAACTGTGGAACGCCTCCGGCTTGTGGATCGTCACGTCGCCAGTTGTCTCATCATACGACCACTGGCTGGTTGAAACAACCGCCCCCGTCGTGCGGTCGATAACTTCCCACCAACGCGTAATGTCATCACGGTTGTTGACTTTTAACATATCCGGGTACAGATGCGTCATGAGATAGATCTGTAAATCTCCGTCGACCGCCGTATAAAACGGCGTCATAATATACATCTGCTGTATCTCCTCCGGATGTGCCTTTGCCCATGTATTGTCTTTTCTTGTGGTGTAATAGGTCGAATAGACCTTGGCATCCACAGCGCGCAGTTCCTCTGGGTAATCCGTACCATCGCAGTCGCGGATGGCATCGGCCCCCCAGCGCTCCATCAGTGTAAGTGTCTCCGGCACGACATCTACATCAGTCGGAATAGTGACTCTTCCTCTTTGCTGCATATTGCTTCCTCCTCCGTAATTCCTGTATTCTACTTTCAGCATACGGAGTTTGGAAGCAAATGTCTATGGATTTCTTGCTGTGAATGTTAGAAATATTGTTCTCTATCTTAATTTACCAGATAAGCCAAAATGTCTTTATATTAGACATAATTTTATTAAAAAAACACGATGAGAAGTCTCATCGTGTTTATAAAAGGTGACTGACGGATTTGAACCGACGATCAGGGAGTTGCAGTCCCACGCCTTACCACTT
>ERZ773143.295-NODE-295-length-60405-cov-8.560414_pt1 | contig 60405 bp, 50 predicted proteins | sample MGYA00580852_ERZ773143 | MGnify/ENA primary metagenome ERZ773143 (study PRJEB29015, sample SAMEA2737853) | human gut metagenome | biome: human gut; feature: human-associated habitat; material: faeces | place: China | collected 2012 ... | reverse complement strand
GAGTTTTCGACTAAAAGGAGAAAATCTCAAAGGGCTAGCGATTGTAGCTTTTATACACTAGGAAGTTCAAAGAACTTTCCTAGTATATAAAAAAAGTTCAGGTTAATCTGAACTTTTTTCTTTTTTTGCTTCTATCCAATCATTTATAATAATCTTAAATACTGCTGCTACAGGAACTGCTAAAAACATTCCTAAGACTCCAAAATAAGCTCCTCCAACTGTTACTGCTATAATTACTAATAATGGACTTATTTCTAATGAATCACCAATTATTTTTGGATTGATAATATTTGAATCAATTTGTTGTAATATTATAACAATTAATGCCATCCAAAATGCCTTTGATAATCCTCCTGTAATTACTGTTATTAATATGCTTAATCCAACAGCAACTATTGCTCCAAAATATGGAATTATATTAAATAATCCTATTATAAATCCTAATAATATAGAATATTTAACTCCAATTATACTCATTGCCACTGTAACTAAAATTCCAACTACAACTGCATCTATTAATTGTCCACTTATAAATTTAAAAAATATATAATTTGAATTATGTACATATTCACTTATTTTTTTACAAGTTTTTTCTCCAAATATTGCCATTGTTAAATTTTTAAAAAATTCAACAATTTGAGTCCTTTGTAATAATATATAAACAGATACTATTATCGTTACAAATACATCAAAGATTCCACTAGCAACACCTAAAGCACCTTTTACATATTCTGTAATTTTTTCAGGATTAATATATTTTTTTAAATCTATATTTTTAATATTATCTCCTATTTCTTTTATTGTTTCTATTACCTTTTCACTTTTTAAAAATGAATCTTCTGGTAATTCATTCAATTTACTTATTGTTGTATTCCAATAATTTTGAAAATTATTTACTAGCTCAACAATACTCTCCGTTACTACAGGTAATATAACATTTACAAGTAATATTATTAATAATATTGTAAATGTAAATGTTATAAAAACACTTAATCCTCTTGCTCTTTTCTTAAAAAACTTTTTTTTCGATTTTAATAATTTTTTTTCGATTCTTGATGCTGGTATATATAACAAATATGCCATCAATGTTCCTGCTAAGAATGGTGATATTATTCCTACAAATTTTCCTATTGCATTTCCTATTGCAGTAAAATTATCAAGAAACTTATAAACTAAAATTATTGCAACTGCTAATAAAAACCAGTACATCCATTTAGAAAAATTCTTTTTTACTTCATTCATCTTTCTTCCTCCAACTATTTAATTTCTAATCCAACTGGACAATGATCACTTCCTAATATTTCTGTATATATTGTTGCATCTTTTATATTTTCTCTAAAATCATTTGATACAATAAAATAATCAATTCTCCACCCTACATTTTTTTCTCTTGCATGTCCCATATATGACCACCAACTATATTCAATTTTTTCTGGATATAAATATCTATATGAATCTATAAAACCTGCATTTAGTAGTTCCGTCATTTTTTCTCTTTCTTCATTTGTAAATCCTGCATTTCCTTTATTAGTTTTTGGATTTTTTAAATCTATTTCTTCATGTGCTACATTTAAGTCTCCACACATAATTACTGGTTTCTTTTTATTTAATTCTAATAAATATTTTCTAATTTCATCTTCCCATACCATTCTATAATCTAGTCTTTCTAGCTCTCTTTTGGCATTAGGCGTATAATTAGTTACTAAATAAAAATTTTCGAATTCCAGTGTTATTATTCTTCCTTCTTTATCATGTTCTTCTATTCCAATTCCATATGTTACATTTACTGGTTGTTTTTTAGTAAATATTGCTGTTCCTGAATATCCTTTTCTTTCTGCACTATTCCAATAACTTGTATATCCTTCAAATTCTAGATTAATTTGTTCTGGCTGACATTTTGTTTCTTGTAAACAAAATATATCTGCATTTACTTCTTTAAAAAAATCCGAAAAGCCTTTATTTAAACATGCCCTTATTCCGTTAACATTCCATGATATTAATTTCATTTGACTCCTCCTACATACAGGATTATAACATATAATTTTACAAAAAGAAAGTTTTATTGTTAATAATAAGATTTTATTAATATCAACCTATGCCAATAAAAATTTTCATATTTTTTTATTAAAAGTATTGAAATTTTATAAAATGTATGTTATTATATATAAGCATTTGGAAATCGAGGCGTAGCGCAGTTGGTAGCGCGCGTGGTTTGGGACCATGAGGTCGCAGGTTCGATCCCTGTCGCCTCGACCATATTTAAACAGTAAATTCAATTTACTGTTTATTTTTTTGTCCAAAAGAGCTCCCCACTATATATAAATCATAGGGGGAGCTCTTTTCTAAAACAAAAATAGAGTAAAAAGGCTTATTGAAACCTTTTTACTCTGTTCATTTAAGAGGCTATTGCTAGTTGAGCCATTTTTATAGCATCTTGGATTGTTTTAGCACTTCCGACAAATCCACCATCATGACAAAAAATTGCAGTATTTACTCCAGTAATCTTTTGCAATTCTTTTCCTTTTAAACCACACCATTCTTCAGGAACTGGCTTCATAGGAATGCGTTTTTTCAAATCTGTCGTAACAGTCTGCCAATTGTATCCACCTCTAAGAGAAGGATAAATCACAAACCAGATATCCATTGCTTTTGGATTAGTCGACAGGTACAAATACCTTTGCCATGGAACAAAACGTTGTAAAACCATAATGTGATCAGAAGATTGTTCAATTGCTTCTTTAACAAACTTCTTGGCTTTGCACGTTGAAACAGACTTCTTAACAATGTTCCAAAGAATTTCTCTTGCTATGTTACAAGCATTTAAAAAAGCTTCATCATAATCTGTTTCATCATCCCACGTAGGATTATAATTCGAAATCATTTGGCAAATTGACATTGCCGCAACTTCCTGGGAACTAGTGTTGTTAACGCCATTATCTGTTGCATCAATGCCTTGAATTAACATTTTATCAACAGAATTCCATACCTCATACAGATTAGTATTAGGAAAATATTTCTTTATTGCTTCATATCCAAAATCTCTCCAAATAAGACCTGCTGCTGCATATGGTACTCCAACCTTACTTCCATTTTTTCTGACACCGTTTCCTCCTTTTTGATGATGATCCCATTTTCCACCACCAATGTCGTAAACAATAACGTTAGAATTTAACTTCTCTGGTACTTCGAGAACCCGGCATACAGTTACATCTCCAAAAACTTTTTCCAGAATGACTGTAGCCATCACATCATCAGCGTGGAATACACCTCCATGAGTGATAAGATTAGCCTTTTGAATACTATTTGTTGTTCTTATCATACTAACCTCCGTATACATGAACAAGTTTATATAGCAGATAACTCCATTATACTACAATTTACATAATTTTGCAATCATTAATTTATATCTTTATAATAGCAAAATGAGAATTAGAAAATTTCTAATTCTCATTAATCATTATTTTAATTGTTTCATAACTTCTTCAGCAAAGTTTTCTTCTTTCTTTTCGATACCTTCACCTGTTTCAAATCTTGCAAATTCAAGAACTTTTGAATCTTTTAATATATCAGAAACTTTTTTGCTTGGATCTTTAACGAATTCTTGATCTACTAAACAAATTTCTTGATAGAATTTGTTAATTCTTCCTAAAACTATTTTTTCAGCAATTGCTTCTGGTTTTCCTTCATTCATTGTTTGAATTTTTAAAATTTCTTTTTCTTTTTCTACTCTTTCAGCAGGTACTTGATCTCTATCAATAAATTCAGGTCTTGCTGCAGCTATTTGCATACATACATCTTTTGCTAATTCTTTAGTTCCAGATGTCATATTTACTAATACTGCAATTTTTCCATCACCATGAATATATTTTTCAATTAATCCATCTGTTGTTTCAAATCTTGCAAATCTTCTTATTGAGATATTCTCTCCAATTGTTGCAATTTTTCCAATTAATGCTTCATTAACTGTTTTTCCTTCTTCAAACATTGCTGGTTCTGCTAATAATGCTTCTACTGATTCTGGATTATTTTTTACTATTTGTTTTGCAACATCCATTACAAATGTTCTGAATTCTTCATTTTTGGCAACAAAGTCTGTTTCAGAGTTAACTTCAACTATTGCTCCTACTTTTTCATCTTCTGAAATATATGCTTCTACCATACCTTCAGCAGCAACTCTTCCTGATTTTTTTGCAGCCTTTGTGATTCCTTTTTCACGTAAAAGTTCTGCAGCTTTTTCTAAATCTCCATCTGTTTCTGTTAAAACTTTTTTGCAGTCCATCATTCCTGCTCCTGTTTTTTCTCTTAATTCTTTAACTAATGCAGCTGTAACCATTATTTATTCCTCCTTTTAAATTTTAATAATTGTTTATTCCAATTATTATATACATAATTATTAAAATAGAGTAGAGCAGTAGAGCCCCACTCTTTTATTCTTAATTATTATTCAGCTTTTTCGTCAGCTTCACTTGCAACTTGTTCCATTGATGTAGCTTCTTCTTCAACATTTTGTTCTTCTGTTGTTTCAAAGCTTTCACCTTGTTTTCCTTCAATGATTGCATTTGCCATAACATCTGCTATTAAGCTTACAGATCTTATTGCATCATCATTTCCTGGAATTGGATAGTCTAAGTCTTGTGGATTGCAGTTTGTATCTACAATTCCAACTACTGGTATATTTAATTTTTTAGCTTCTAATATTGCTATTCTTTCTTTTTTAGGATCTACTAAGAAGATAACTCCTGGTAATTTATCCATTTCTTTGATTCCACCAAGATTTTTTTCTAGTTTTTCCATTTCTTTCTTTAATAGAATTACTTCTTTTTTAGGTAATACATCAAATGTACCATCTTCTTCCATTTTTTCAAGATCTTTTAATCTTTGAATTCTTTTTTGGATTGTATCAAAGTTTGTTAACATTCCACCTAACCATCTTTGATTTACATAGTACATTCCACTCTTTATTGCTGCATCTTTCATGCAATCTTGAGCTTGTTTTTTTGTTCCTACAAATAGGACTGTTTTTCCTTCTTCTACTTGTTCTTTGATGAATTCATATGCTTCATCAATTTTCTTTGAAGCTTTTTGTAAGTCGATGATATGAATACCATTTCTAGCTTGGAATATGTATTCTGCCATTCTTGGATCCCATCTTCTTGTTTGATGTCCAAAGTGAACACCTGCTTCTAGTAATTGTTTCATTGCAACTACTGCCATTTCTAATTCCTCCCTTTTTGTTATAACTTCCATAAAGTATCTTCATCTATTCGGACCTATTTTCATAGGCACTTCCTACTAAACTACTCTTTATGTGTTTTTTACGCTCATTATTATAACACATTTTTTGAAAAAATCAAGTGTTTTTTGTTTATTTTACACATTTTTCTAATAATTCAATTGGTAATTTCTTAGATGTATCTATTTTTGCATTTGTTCCTATTGGAATTACTATTTTTTTCTCAATATGTCCAAAATTATCTGATTTTATTATTGGACCATCAAATTCACTGCCTATAACATCTAGCAAAATTCGTTCTAATGTAATTTTGCTTTCATGTGTATAATTTCCTAACCATATTCCTCTTATTTTTTTAAATATATCATTTTGTTTCATATAATATAAGTAATTATTTGCAAGTGCTGGACATGTTTCAAGTCCCAATTCTTCTAGAAATAATATTTTATCTGTGAAATCTATATTATACTTTCCAGCTACTAGTGCTTTTGTTAAACTTAAATTTCCACCAATAAGTTGTCCTTCAACATTTCCTTTTTGAATTATTCTATAATCTGCTTCTTCCCCTAATTGCAAATCTCCATCTACAAATCTTTTCAAAACTTGTTTTAAACTATAATCTGTCTCATCTGTTGCTACTGTCTTAAAATTTGTACTACTATATGTAATTAATCCTGTTTTTTGAGTTATTATATTTGTTAATGATGTTATATCACTATATCCACAAATTATTTTTGGATTTTGCTTTATCATATCAAAATCAAGATATTCAAATGTTGAATTACTATTTTCTCCACCTTTTGCACACCATATCATTTTTACATTTTTATCTTCAAACATCTCATTTATATCTTGTGCTTTCTCTCTTGCACTAGCACTATACTTATTTGAATTAGCAAATAAATTTGTAGCAAATCTTACTTTAAATCCTAAATTTTCCATTATCTTTTTTGCAGCTTGAATTTCTTCTATATTATTGTCAATTATCGGATTTGATGGAGCCACAACTCCTATTAAGTCACCTTTTTTTAATTTTTCTGGAACTATCAATTTTCTTCTCCTAATCTCTTTCTTCTTTTATATTTACATTTCTTTTTTGAATTTCATCTACTATTTCATTTCTTAAATCTATCATTTCTAACTCTTCTACTGCTCTATTATTTTCAAATACCACCACATTAGAAAATGTTGTGTTAAATATTGCATTATCTATATTCTTTATAATTGTTTCTCTATTTATTCCTTCATCTAACTGTTTTAATGCATACTTTATTAAAAAATCATATAGATTTTGTTTAACACTCATTTCTGGTTTTATACTTATTCCTTGCTGTAATGCAGTACATAACATATCACAACTAGATATATTATCATAAACATTTTCTATTCCTACTCTTTCTGCTTTTTGAATAAATCTTGTTGTTCCTTTATTTACAAAATCTTCTGGACTCATTTTGGTTACATTTAGCATAACCTCTAATTGTTCACTTATTGGTTGATAACTAGCATTTTGAATTCCTTTATCTTCTAATGCGTTTTTAGCAATTATATCTGCAATTCCTTCTGAAAAACCACTTCCATATATTTCTAAATTTTCTATATCTTTGAAGTAAATTATTGCCTCAGTTCCCATGTATATATTTTTTCCATCTTTTTGCATTATGATCCCTGTAATTGCATGTGCTAATTCATGTAATAATGTTTCTTCATTAATATTTTGAGGATTTATAAACATTGTACTGCTTGACTTATCAAATGATGCTATGGAATTTTTTCCTTCTTGTTTTACTATTTCTTTATCTGTTTTTTCTACAATATTTAATCCTCTTTCTAAATGTTGATTTAAAATAGATAAATTTAAATTTGGCATAGTTTCTTCCAGATTTTTTAATCCTTCTATGAAAACCTTTTTATATTGTTCTGAAATTTTATTATTTTGCTGAATTTTCTTTTCAATTTCTTCATATGTTGGAGATTTTTCACCTAAATATTGACTAAATTTATCTGCAGAATCAAAATATAAGTCTTTTCCAGAATTTCCTGTTACTAATTTATATTCATTTGGTGCAATTTTTTCAATTGTTATCAATTCATTACTTGAATTTTCTTGACTAATCTTTGCATCATTTTCTACGAAATCAATTTGATTTCGTATTTGCTCTTTTGAAATTATTTCTTGCTCATTCCATTCAGCTTTTACTTTTTGCCCACATCCCAAAATTGATATTGCTGTTGCTAATGAAATAAGTGTCTTTCCTAAAATAATTTTAGGGTTAAATCTTAACTTTTTATTTTTAAATTTTAAATTTGATGATTTTTCTTGAAAATCTTTTTGATAACATTTTTGTTTTATTTTGTCATTTGCAAAAATATTATATAATTTTGTAAATTCTTCCATTGTTGGATACATAAATTTCTCATCATCTAATATTCTTAAGAAATATTTTTGGCGTTTTGAATTTAATAAAACCAAATATTTATCTTCTTCATACATTATTTGCATTATAATTTTAAATTCTTCCATTTTACAACATTTCCTTTTCTACTATTTTAATCCAATTATTGCAGTTGATAGTCCATATTTTTCTTTTTCTACTCTATATGAATGTATTAAATCTGAATTGCAAACACTGCAAATTCCACAATCTATAATATTTTCTTTTCTTAGTCCTGCTTTTTGCAAAATTTCTTCATTTATTTTTACTGTATCTATCAGCCATTTATTTTCTGATTTTCTTTCTATAATTTCATCTAATTTTAAATCTTTAAACTCATTTTCAAATAAAGTTTGTACATCTTTTTCAACTTCAAAATGACATTTTCTTATACTTGGACATATACAACAAATAATATCTTTTGAATTGCTTCCATATTCTTTTTGCATTTTTTCTACTGTTTCTACAGAAATTCTTTGAAGTGTTCCTTTCCATCCTGAATGTACATTTGCTATTGCTTTTTTTATTGGATCAAAAAACATCAATAATATACAATCTGCATTTGTTGTTGCTAATAAAATATTAGATTTATTTGTTATTAAACCATCTGTAAAATCATATTCTTTTAAGTTAAAGTCTGGTTTGTTAATGTTTACATGTTCATCTACTTTTTTTACATTTTTAGTATGTGCTTGATTTGGTTTTACTGCATCTATATAGTTCATTTCAATAGCATTACATAAATCTGAATAGTCTTTATTAGCTTTTTTTACTTCTTCTTGAGTTAATGGCTCTACATTCTTCGCCCTTGCTGTTCTAAAATTTTTATCTATTCCTAAACTATATGCATGTACTAAAATATCACTATATTCTAATAATCTTCTAAATTGTAAATATTGTACTCCATCTTTAGCAATATGAATTACATTTTCATTAGATAAGTCTTTCATTATTTTGATATTCCTTTCCTGAAACTTAACTTTTTTTGGCTTCTGTCATTTCTTACGCCTTATAAGCCAAGCCTTTTCTTATTCTAAGCTAGTTAGACTTTTCCTGTTTTATTTTTTCTAATATCTCTTTTTTACTCTTTTCATCAATGAAATTATATTTATTTTGACAAGCTCCATTATTGAAATTACATATACTTCTATAATCACAATAACTACATGGTGTTTTTTTATTTTTATAAAATGGTTTTAAATCTATTTTTCCGCTTAAAATTTCATTTGAAATTTGTTTTATTACTTTATACATATAATCTTGTAAATCTTTAAATTCTTCTTTACTTACACAACTAGAATTTCCTTCACTTATATCTCCAGTTTTTTTTGAAATATATGCTGGAACTAAATTTGAATATCCACTATCTAGATTTTTATCATGTAATTTTACTACTTTTACATCTGCTAATATTAGTCCTTTCATTTTAAAACCTTTTCTTATTTGTTCTTCTATTTTTTCAATTCCAATATTTTTTTCTGTTTTTACCATTTGCTCTATTAAATTGAAATATAAAATTCCTGCTGGTAATAAATCTTCTTCTTTACATGCTGCATCTAAATATGTTAATAATTGTATCTGTAATCCTGCATATACTTCATTTAAGTCTATGTTTTTTATTGATGATTTATAGTCAATTATTCTTAAGTATTTTCCATCTTCATTTTGTGCTGTATCTATTCTGTCTATTTTTCCTATTATTTCAACATTTTTTCCATTATCTAATGTTATTCTAATTGGTTTATATTTTCCTTTTTCATCGAATTCTATTTCTGTTCCTAATACATTAAATTCACTTAATGTTAATGTTTCTACTATATATTTTAGTGCTTTTTTTACTAATCTTTTTAATCTTACAACTAATGCTCTATATTTTGCTGTTGATGTAAATATATAATTTTTATTTTGTAAAAGTTTTTCATCAATTATTTTGTCTATTATTTCTGATATTTGTTCTTCTGTTAATTCTGATAATTGATATCCATTTTCTTTTACAATTGAAAAAAATTCATCAATTGTCTCATGCATAAATGTTCCTGTGTCAAAACTTTGTACTTTTAATTCTTCTTGTGGTTTTATTTTTAGTCCATATTGTAAGAAATATGAGAATGGACATCTTCTATATTGTTCTAGTTTTGATATACTTGTTGTTAATTTATTTCCATATAGTTTATCTATATTTTCTTGTTTTATTTTTTCTGGTAAATTTGAATAGTCTAATCCTTTTAAGCTTTGTTGTAATTTATTGTTCCAATTTTCGTCTTTTTTATAATAGTCATATACATAATACCACATTTTTTCAATTTCTGTTTCTTTTAATTTATTAATATTTTTTATTAATTGTTCAAATGTTGTATTTTGATTTAATATTTCTGATTTCTCTTCTATTACATCACTTTGTTCTTCTATATTTTTATAGATTTTTTTGATTTTATTTATTAACATTGATGGCCTTAATGCTTTTCCCTGCATATCTGATGATGGATATGATAAATACAATCTTTCTTCTGCTGTTGTAAATGCTTTATAAATATTGAAATTATCTTCATATAATTTGTCTATTGTTCCTTTAGCAAGTTCTATTCCATCTTGTTTTAAAATCTCTCTATCAGCATCATTCAAAAATCCTTCATCTTTTCTTACACTTGGAAATACTCCATCATTTAATCCTATTATAAATATTGCCTTTACCTTATGACTTCTTGACCTGTCTATATCTCCCATCATCACTTGGTCTTGTGTTCCTGGTATTTTTGTTAAACTACTATTTTTAAATCCTACTTTTAAAATTTGAGCATATTTGTCTAATGTTATTTTGTCATCTTTAAAAACCAGTACAATCTCATCTAATATATCTATAATTGTTTGTATACTGCTTTGATATTCATTTGATAAATCTATTAGTCCTTGCTCTTCTAATTTTTCTTGTTTTTGTTTTATTTTTTCTGCTATATTTTGCTCTATTAGAAAATTATATATTGTTCTTGATATTCCTTCTGCTGTTTTATTTTCGTCTAATTTATTTTTTAAGCTTATTAATGGTTCTATTATCTGTTTTCTTATTTCTTCTAATCTTGCTATTTCTTCTTTATCTTTTTCTTCATAATTACCATATGTAAATTCTTTTTTCCACTTGTTTTGCTTAATTCCCCATTTTAAACAATATTTTTCTAATCTAAATAAATCATCTTCATCTATTTCTGAAAATCCTATTTTTATATAATTTAGTACTGCTTCTTCTGTCCAATTTTTTGTAAATATTTCTAATATTGATAGTACATATTGTACTAAAATGTTTTGGCTTAAGTCTCTATTTTCATCTATAAATATTGGTATGTTATATTTGTCAAATATTGCTCTTGCTAAACTTGAATATGTGTCTATATTTTTCGTAATTACTGCTATATCTCTATATCTGTAGTTTTCATCTCTTACTAATTTATATATTTCTTTGGCCACTTCTTCTATTTCTGAATATTGATTTTTTGCAAGAAATATTTTTATATTTTGTGGTATTTGTTCAAAATATTTTACTTTTGGATTATATAAATTTTGTTCTAAATGTTTTAATTCTGGTGTTTTAAATCTATATGTTTGCTCTAATTCTACTTCTTCTATTTTAATATCATTTTCTGATGCTAATTGTAATAATTTATTTATTGTTATTTGATTTGAATAAAATATGTCTGTATCTGCATTTTTTATTTCATGTATTGTGTCTGTACATATTGTTATTGTTACTTGTTTTGCAATTTTTACAAGTTTTTGAATAATATCATATTCTTGACTTGTGAATCCTGCAAATTCATCTATATATATCAAATTATCTTTAAAATCAGGTACTTTATCCACATTTTGTGCTAATATTGTTAATAAATCTGTTTCATCTATATATTTTCCAGCAATTTGTTCTTGGAATTTTTCATATATCATATTTATATCGTTTAATTTGTTTTTTAAGTATATATCACTTTGTTTTTCTGTTTCTTGCTTTAATTGTTCTACACTTATTCCGTGTTTTTTGAATTCTGTTATTGCTGTTCCTGCCATGTCAACATTTTCGTCTGTTTTTCCAAGAAATTTTAGGTCTTTTTTACAATTATTTAATATTGAGTATATTAACATTGCTTTTCCACATTTGCTTAAGTTTGTTTCTGTTCTTCCTCCTATTTCTTGTATTACTCTATATGCCATTCTACTAAATGTTACAACTTCTGCATTGAATACTGCTTCTGTTTCTATTGCTTCCATTAATTTTTTTTCTGCTGTGAATGAAAATTGCTCTGGTGTTATTATTAATATTTTGTTGTTTTGTTTTATTTTTTCTGATATTTCTTTATAACATTTTTCGCTTTTTCCTGTTCCAGCTCTTCCATATATTAATCTTAACCCCATTTCTTAATTCTCCTTCTTTTTATTTTTGTTCTTGTTTCTTGTGATTTATTTGTTCATCTAGTTCTTGTCCTTCTTGTATTGCTCCTTTTATATCTCCTATTATTTTTTTCTTTTCTTCATATTCTTTTACCTTTTTTTGATATCTTTTTTTGGGCATTCCAAATATACGATTAAATTTACCATCTATTACTATTGTTTCACCTATATTTTTTATAAATGCTTGTCTTTCTTTTATTTCTTCTAATGTTAAAAGTAAAATCGATGCACTTGTTTTTGTTGTTTCTAACGCTCCTATACTTTGTAAATATGGTAATGTTCTTTGAAGATGTTTTAAATTTTTAGATACTATTAAAGTTGTTAAATATTCTTCTCCATAATTTTGTTTTATATATTCAATATTTTCTTTTAATTGTTTTGAATTTTTAGTAAATACACTTCCCGTTACTTCTATTCCATTTTCTTTGCATACTTTCACTATTTCTTTTATACCAGTTGCAGTTCTTCTAAATACGCTTCCTGTTATTTCTATTTCATTGTCCTTGCAAACTTTAACTATTTCTTTTATTTCAAAAGCCCTTTTAAAAAATACTGTTCCTGTTACTTCTATTTCATTTTCTTGACATATTTCCACTATTTCTTTTACTTCTTCTGCTGTTCTATAAAATACACTTCTTGTTACTTCTATTTCATTTTCTTGGCATACTTCTATTATTTTTTTTATTTCATCTGCTGTTTTATAAAATACTGTCCCTATTACTTTTATTCCATTTTTTTGACATATTTCTACTATTTCTTTTATTTCTTCTGCTGTTCTTAAAAACACGCTTCCTGTTATTTCTATTTCATTTTCTTGACATACCTTCACTATTTCTTTTATTTCATCTGCGGTCTTATAAAATACACTTCCTATTACTTCTATTCCATTATCCTTACATACTTTCACTATTTCTTTTATTTCAGAAGTTCTTCTTAAAAATATACTTCCTGTTATTTTTATCCCATTTTTTTTACATATTTCTACTATTTCTTCTACTTCTGTTGCAGTTCTTCTAAATACACTTCCTATTATTTCTATTCCATTTTCTTGACATATTCGAATGATTTCTCTTATTTCAGTTGCACTTCTTCTAAACACACCATCTGTTACTTTTACTTCATTTTTCTGACATACTCTTACTATTTCTTTTATTTCATCAACACCTTTTCTGGAAATTGCCGCACTCAATATGTTTTCTCTTGTTAATTCTGGACATTTTTCTTCTATCTCTTGTATTCTTTCTACTGATACTCTTAAAATTGTAGTTATTTGTTCTATGTACTTTTTTCCATATCTATTTTCAGCTGATACATATTCATATGTTTTCTTTAATTGTTCTGGGTCTGTACTTAAAATATGTAAACATGTTTCTACATCTCTTGTATTTATTTTCTTTTCATTTAAAAAATTCCAATTTTCTTTTATTGCTTCAATTTTTAAATATAATATACTTGGACATTTTTCTATATTATTTGGAGTTACTTTCAAAGTATCTCTTAAAAAGTCCAATACATAACAAATGCTATTATAATCTGCTTTTTCCAATACATTTTCATTATTTTTTATTAATTTCTTACTATCTAATCCATATCTATTACATATTTCTTCAAATTGTTCTCTATTTACCATATTTATCCCCTTCTAAATAATGTTTTCTAAAACACTTGTATCATTTTCTATTATTTCAACATAATTTTCTCCAAGTTGATTTTTAAGTCTTAATATCTTTTCTTCAAATTTTCTTGGAAAATTCATAAATAAATCTGGATACATTTCAAATATTCCTTCTGCATCTTCAAATTTTAAGTCATTTAAAAATTGTATGTTTTTTTCGATAATATCTATATTTTCATTTATTATTTCTTCTATTTCATCTCCATATATTTCTTTCATTCTTTCAAAATCTATATTTAATCTCATTTTATTTATCCTCTCTTTCGTAATTAATTACTTATCTTTTTTAGTCTTTCTCTTTTCTTGTTATTTTCATCTAAGTAATATTGTAATATAACTTTTAATCTGTCATTTGAAAATTTCTCTAATAATTCTTGATTATTTTTTAATTGTTCCATAAATCGTTTCTTTTGATATTCATTATTAAATTCTATTTTTTCAATATCTATTTTTATATCATTTTTAAATTGATTATTAGAGTTAGATATAACCTCATTATTTTCTACTTTTTCTGTTTTATATTTGTTTTTTCTAAAAATTTGATTTATCTTTAGAAAGATTTTATAAAAAATTCCATTTCTTTGTTTTGCTGGTAATTTACTATTCATTATTTTTTTCATATAATATACAAATATTATATGAACTCCTTTCTTTACTTTTGTGATTGTTCTTTACTATTTATTTGTTCATCTAGTTCTTGTCCTTCTTGTATTGCTACTTTTATTTCTCCTATTAACTTTTTCTTTTCTTCATATTCTTTTACCTTTTTTTGATATCTTTTTTGGATCATTCCAAATATAGGATTAAATTTATTTCCTTTTACTATTGGTTCACCTATACTTTCTATAAATACTTGTCTTTCTTTTATTTCTTCTAATGTTAAGGATAAAATTGAAGCACTTGTTTTTATTGTTTCTAATACTCCTATACTTTGTAAATATGGTAATGTTTTTTGAAGATGTTTTAAATTTTTAGATACTATTAAATTTGTTAAATATTCTTCTCCATAATTTTGTTTTATATATTCAATATTTTCTTTTAATTGTTTTGAATTTTTAGTAAATACACTTCCCGTTACTTCTATTCCATTTTCTTTGCATACTTTCACTATTTCTTTTATACCAGTTGCAGTTCTTCTAAATACGCTTCCTGTTATTTCTATTTCATTGTCCTTGCAAACTTTAACTATTTCTTTTATTTCAAAAGCCCTTTTAAAAAATACTGTTCCTGTTACTTCTATTTCATTTTCTTGACATATTTCCACTATTTCTTTTACTTCTTCTGCTGTTCTATAAAATACACTTCTTGTTACTTCTATTTCATTTTCTTGGCATACTTCTATTATTTTTTTTATTTCATCTGCTGTTTTATAAAATACTGTCCCTATTACTTTTATTCCATTTTTTTGACATATTTCTACTATTTCTTTTATTTCTTCTGCTGTTCTTAAAAACACGCTTCCTGTTATTTCTATTTCATTTTCTTGACATACCTTCACTATTTCTTTTATTTCATCTGCGGTCTTATAAAATACACTTCCTATTACTTCTATTCCATTATCCTTACATACTTTCACTATTTCTTTTATTTCAGAAGTTCTTCTTAAAAATATACTTCCTGTTATTTTTATCCCATTTTTTTTACATATTTCTACTATTTCTTCTACTTCTGTTGCAGTTCTTCTAAATACACTTCCTATTATTTCTATTCCATTTTCTTGACATATTCGAATGATTTCTCTTATTTCAGTTGCACTTCTTCTAAACACACCATCTGTTACTTTTACTTCATTTTTCTGACATACTCTTACTATTTCTTTTATTTCATCAACACCTTTTCTGGAAATTGCCGCACTCAATATGTTTTCTCTTGTTAATTCTGGACATTTTTCTTCTATCTCTTGTATTCTTTCTACTGATACTCTTAAAATTGTAGTTATTTGTTCTATGTACTTTTTTCCATATCTATTTTCAGCTGATACATATTCATATGTTTTCTTTAATTGTTCTGGGTCTGTACTTAAAATATGTAAACATGTTTCTACATCTCTTGTATTTATTTTCTTTTCATTTAAAAAATTCCAATTTTCTTTTATTGCTTCAATTTTTAAATATAATATACTTGGACATTTTTCTATATTATTTGGAGTTACTTTCAAAGTATCTCTTAAAAAGTCCAATACATAACAAATGCTATTATAATCTGCTTTTTCCAATACATTTTCATTATTTTTTATTAATTTTTTACTATCTAATCCATATTTATTACATATTTCTTCAAATTGTTTTCTATTTACCATTTTACTCCCTCATCTAAATCGCACAAATTATTGCATCTAATCCAATATTCAAATCTATTAATCCAATTTTATATTGATAGTCTAAATCTTCCAATTGTTGAATTATTTTTCTTAACTCTTGTTCACTAAATTTTTGAGTTTGCATTTTATATTTATTTACTAAAAACATCTGATTTTGCTTTAAATTTAAACTTGTAGCAATATCTTTATTATTTGCAATAGCTATTTTTACAAAATATAATTTTTTCAAATGATTATATAATGTTATTAAAATCTTTTGAATTGGTTCTTTTGAGGCAATTAAATTATGTAATACATCAATTGCCTCTTTTGTCTTTTTCTGTCCTAAATTGTCTGTTAAATCAAATATCACACTTTCTACTTTTTTGGTACATAATGCATCTATATCTGATTTTTGAACTTTTCCGCCTTCACCTGCATATTCAATTAATTTTCTAGTTTCATTTATTAAGTCTTGCATATTTGTCCCACAACATTCTATTAAATATTGTAGATCTTTCTCATCAAATTGAACTTTATATGCATTACATATTGCTTTTAATCTTTTTATTATTTGTTGAGGCTTTTGCTCTTCAAATTCACATATTGTTCCTATTTTTTCAATTGTATTAAAAATAGAATTTTTTTCCGCTTCATCTTCAATAAATATTAGTAAAACAGACTCTTTTATCATTTCTATATTGTCTTTTAAATATTCATTTATTCTATCTTTTAATTCTTTACTTGCTCCACCTATTTTACCTTTTCCTTCTCTTTTAAATATCCCTGTATTTTTTGCAATTATTAATTTTTTAGGATAGCCAAAAGCAGGAGTTTCTATGTCTGCAATTAACTCCTGGATACTATTTTCATCAATTATTATATAATTTATTCCTTTTACTAATTCACCAAAAACTTTTTTCATTTTTTTTACTTGTTGTTCTAATAAAAAAGTTTCTGCCCCATAAAATAAATATATTCCTTCTGCGACTCCACTATTTACTTGCTTCTCAAGTTCTTCTACTTTTAGCATCTCTATTCTCCTTATCTCTATAGAACAAATAAGAAAAGTTTTCTTTGATTTGTTCGTGCACAAAATTTTTCACATAAATTTTCTGTGCAATATGTTTATATAAATTACTTAAATTATACAATTTATATAGGATTTTTGCAACTTTATACACAAAAAATAAGAACATATTTTATATATGTTCCTATTTTAATATTTTTAACTTCTAGTAATAATTCTAAATACCTCTGCAACACTCCATGCTTGTGCGACAGCACCTTTAGGTTCAAATGGTCTCTTAGAATCATATATTTCAGCAATACTTCCAATACAACCTCTTTCATTAATTTCTTTTGAAAATGTTTCTGTAACACTTTGTATAAATTCTTCTAATTGTTCATTATATTTTTTCTTACCAGTTCTACTTTCTGTAGCAAATCTTTTCAAACAATTATAATATAGTCCTAACAACCATGTCCATGTAATTCCTTGATGATAGCTAAAATCTCTTTTAAAACCATTTCCTTCATATATATCTATATAGTTTTCTTCTCCTTTTGCTAAAGTTTTTAGTCCATATTTATTTAACAATTTTTTTGTTACTGTTTCAAACATTTCTTTTGCTTCTTTTGAATTTACATCTAACACAGGATATGACAAGCTTAATGCAAATAATTGATTTGGTCTAACTTTTCCATCTTCAAGTACATCATATAAACATTTTTTTGATTTATTATAAAATTTTTCTCTAAAAGATTTTTTACACTTATTTGCCATTCTTTCATATTTTTCTTTTTTGCTCTCATCTTTTTGATATTCAGCTAATTCTACCATAACTTTTAGAGCATTATACCACATTGCATTTATTTCAACAGGTTTGCCATTTCTAGGTGTTGCAGGAATTCCATCATATTTTACATCCATCCATGTATTTTGTGTATATGGTGTTCCTGAAACAATAAGTCCATCTGTGTCTAAATAAATATTATTATCATCTATATCTATTCCTATTGAATAATTTTTAATGATATGTTCCAAATTTTGATATATTTCATTCATAATAAAATCATAATCTTTTGTATATTCTATATATTTCTTTACTTGCTCAAATAATAATAATGATGCATCGACACTATTATATAATGGTCTATAATCATCCTCACTATATGAATTTGGTACTAAACCATATTTTATATCTCTAACACAACTCCTTAAAACTTTTTTAGCAACTTCATATTTTTTTGTAACTAACAAACAACCTTCAAATGAAATTAATGTATCTCTCATCCAATCTAAAAACCATGGATATCCTGCAATCATTGAATATGTATTAAAAAATGGTCTTATTATAATAAAATTATCTATTGCTATCAAAAATTGTTTTATTAATTTATCTTTTTGTTCCTCTTCTTCAGTTTTATCCTCTTTTGAAATGTCAATTAATTTTGATTTTGCAAATTCTTGATTTTGTCTTACAATTTCATTTGTTATAATTGCTCTAGCATCTAATTCTTCAATATTTTCTTCTAATGAACAAATTACTGAAATTTCTTTTTCTTCATTTGGTTCTATCTCTATTTCAAATCTTCCTGGTATTACATGATTTTCTTCTGCTTCAAATCCTCTTTTTTCTTCTTCTATATAAAACATATTTTTGAATGTATCATTATAATGTTCTATATAATTTCCTTCTGACAACATCATATATATTGGAACACCATTATCTATTTTAACTTCAAGTTTTGTTTTATTAATTTTTTGTTTCAAATCAAAAACATGGTCTTTATTCATTCCATGTGCATTTCTAAAATCCATTACAGGTGTTAATATTAATTTTGCTTTTTCGCTTCCATTTTTTACTTTATAAAAAATAGCAACTGTATTTTTAAAATGTTGCATACAAATTGCTTTAGTTATTTCCACATCACCAACTTTATATGCAAATATAGGTATATATTCTTTTATAAAGCATTCTTGATATTTATATCCATGTGTTATAAAATTTTTGCCTATATTTGTATATAAATCTGTTTTGTTTCCATTTATTTCTATACTTTCATCTAATTTTGATAATATTAATGTTCTTCTTGCTGGTGGCATAAGTGGGGCTATTAATAGACCATGATATCTTCTTGTATTTGCTCCTATAATTGTTGATGATGCAAATCCTCCAAGTCCATTTGTTATTACCCATTCTTTATTTAAGCCTTTTTCTAAATTTAAGTTTTCTTTTGCAAATTTCATTTTATTATTTGTGACTAAAATTTGCATAGTCCACAAATTTTAGTCACTTTCCTCCTCTATTTTTGATGATTTCTTCTGAATTTTTCATCAGATTCTCTAATAGATTGTATTCTATCACTATATTTTGAATTAAATTTACTTTTTCTAACAGATTTTTTATTTTTGTCTTGTTGTTTTCCTTGTTCTTTTTTCTCCATTTTGGCCTGCATTTTCTTTATTTTATTAATACGTTTATCTGATTTTAATTTTGCATTTAACATTACATATTCTGGGTCATCTTCTCTATCTTCATATTTTAAATCATTACATATTAATTTTATTGCAGATTCTGCTACCATATATGGATCATGTCTAACTTTTCCATCAATTATTGTAGAAATATTTTTCTTAATAAACTTAATCTTTTTGATTTTAGGATCATTTAGATTTTGTTCAACTAAATCTGCTCCTTCTTTGTTATATTTTTTTATGTATTCTGGAATAACTTCTCCTGTATCATAAATACAATAATCTATTAATCCTTCTCCACAATGTTCTATTATTGCTTTTATATGGTCTGCAACAGAATAATTATCTGTTTGACCAAATTCTGTCATAATATTATTTATATATATTTTTATTGCTTTACTTTCTTTTATTGCCTTTGCAACACCATTTACTAGCAAGTTTGGTATTATATTTGTATATAAACTTCCAGGCCCTATTATTATACTATCTGCTTCTCTTATTGCTTCTAATACTCCTTCTGCTGGTTTGCAATTTGATGGTTGTATATATACTCTATTTATTCTTGTCATATTATCAGATACAACTTGTGGTATCATATCTTTATTTTCAACAACATATCCATTTTCTAACTCTGCACATATATTCATTTCTGTATTTGTTACTGGAAGAATCTTTCCTGTAATATTAAATATCGAATTACTTTTTTCTATTGCTTTTACATCATTTCTAAAAACTTCTTTCATTGCTGTAAAATAAATATCAGAAAATTTTAATCCTCTTAATTCTGGATTTATCATTTCATGATTCATTAATCTTCCAATATCTTCTTTTCTTTCTGGTGCCAGTGCTACTATACTATCTTTTATATCTTCTAATGGTAAGGCTGTTTGTAATCTTCTTCTTGAAAGTGTTTGTTCTTTTCCATATTCTGATACTGCTACAATTGCCGTTATATTATTTGTATATCTTTTCATTCCTGTAAGCACTGTATTTAGTCCTGCTCCTCCACCAATTACTACTACTTTAGGCCCTTTTTCATATATTGTTCTATCAAAAATTAATGAATTTACATTTACATTTTTTTTATTTTTCATTCTGTCATCTGTTGCTTCTATAAACAATTCCATATTTCTTTTGTTTAACATTATAAGTCCTATAACTATACAAACAAATCCAATTGCAAATATTACAACTACTTTTCCAGCTTCTGAAAATTGCATTTCTTTTTGTACTAGTATATCAGATATTCCATAACATGTAAGTATTATTCCTATTAATATTAAAAACATCCATCTCTTCATTTTCGAACTTGATTTTAGCCAATGCATTATTCCCTTCATTTTTATACCTTCCTTTTAATGTATTATTTCTATCTCTGTTTCAATTTCTTTTCCAAATTTTTCGTAAACTTTTTGCTTTATATATTTAATTAATTCTTCAACATCTTTAGATGTTGCATTTCCTTTGTTTATTATGAATCCTGCATGTTTTTCAGATACTTGTGCTCCTCCTATTTGATATCCTTTTAATCCACATTCATCAATTAATTTTGCTGTTATAAAATCTGTTCCTCTTTTAAATGTACTTCCCGCACTTGGATATTCTATAGGTTGCTTTTCTTTTCTAAAGTTGGCATATTCTTGCATTTTTGCTTGTATTTCTTCTTTATTTCCTTTGTTTAATTCTAATTCAGTTTCAACTATAATATATTCATTGTTAGCAAACATACTATTTCTATATTCAAATTTTGCTTGTTCATTATTTATCTTATGTATCTCACCATTTCTATCAATATATGTTACTGTTTTTACTATATCTTTCATCTCAGAGCCATGTGCTCCAGCATTCATTCTAATAGCTCCACCAATTGTTCCTGGTATTCCACTTGCAAACTCAAATCCTGAAATCTCTTTATTGGCTAGTTTTTGTGCTAATTCGCCTAGTTTTACACCAGCTCCTACTGTTATTTTAAATTTATTATTTATTTCTTCTATTTCTAATTTTTTTATTTCTATTTTTAATACTATTCCTTTTATTCCTTCATCACTAACTAGTAAATTACTTCCATTTCCTAAAATAAAAGTTTGAATATTTTTTTGCTTTATATATTTTATTATTTTTGTTAATTCTTCTAGTGTTGAAATTTTTATTAAAACTTCTGCTTCTCCTCCAATTTTAAATGATGTATATTTTTTCATTTGTACATTTTGCAAAATTTTTTCTTTTGGAATTATTTTTTCTATTTCATTTATATTCATAAATTAATTCCTTTCATAAATATTGCTAATTAAAACGTGTATATACAGGATCACCATTAATATAGTATTTTGTATCTATATTCATTACTTCTCCCGTTTTATAGCATACAATATATCTAAATGTGATATCTGACAAGTCTAACATTTTGTAATCATCATTAGCATAATTATTATCACCTTTGCTTCTTAGCCAATAATACTTATTCTGTTTTTCGGCATCTGGTAAGAAGGCAATATTTCTATTTACCAAATTAAATTTAAAATCGATTATTTTAGAATCATTTTCACTTGTAATTGGTGTTCCAACTAAATATTTTTCGTCATTATATATCTTATATTTAGTATAATTTTCTAATACTGCATGTTGAACTGTTTCCAATTCTATTTTTATTCTTTTTTGTTTTGATTCCTGTATTGAAATAACTCCAGAATATACTGTAACAGATGCAATCATTAGCATAACAATTACCATAATAGCTAACGCGATTAATGTGACACCATTTTCATTTTTTTTCATTTGCATATTTCCCTTCTTAAATCTTTGTTGTTATATTATCATTTTTTTCCTATTTTTACAAGATTTTTTAAGAAATCTCTTTGTTTTTTCGCAAATATGTAGTATAATAGAAATGTAGTGTTTTAATTTAGAATTAAATTAATATTTATAAGAGCTTTTCAGCTAGAATGGAGGTTTTTATGTGGCAAATATGGTTAATTGCATCAGGAATATTTTTTATCTGCGAAATAATTACTGTTGGTTTCTTAGTTTTTTGGTTAGGAGTAGGAGCTTTAATTGCAATGCTTGTTAGTTTTTTTACTTCAAATATTATCATTCAAATGTCTGTATTTGTAGTATCTTCTGGATTATTAATTTTTGCAACAAGACCACTTGTTAATAAAATAAGTAAAAAAGATGTTGTTCCAACTAATGTTTATTCTTTAATTGGAAAAAAAGCAATTGTTACAGAAAGCATTGATTGTACTACTGGAAAAGGTCAAATTAAATTTGAAGGTGAAGTTTGGTCAGCCAAAAGTAAAGAACAAATAAATATTCCAGCAGGTAGTGAAGTTGAAATTGTTTCTATAGAAGGTGTAAAAGCATTTGTTAAACCATTAAAAATAAATTCTAATGTAGAGGCTTAATCTTTAATATTTATATTGTTTTTAATATTATTATATATATTACCTAAGAAAAAAATTATAAAAAAATTATATATAGGCAATTTAGAATTGCCAAAAGGAGGAAATTATGTGGTTTTTAATTGTACTACTTGTTATAATATTAATTATAGCATTCAAATCAATTAAAGTTGTTAGACAATCTGAGGTTTATATTATTGAAAGATTAGGAAAGTTTCACAAAGTTGCTGATGCCGGTCTTACAATAATTATTCCATTTTTTGATCATGTTAGAAGTGTTGTTAGTTTAAAACAACAAACAATGGATGTTCCGCCTCAAGGAGTTATTACTAAAGATAATGTTACAATAACAATTGATACTGTTGTATTTTATCAAATAACAGATCCAGCAAAAGCAGTTTATGAAATTCAAAGCTTAAAGAAAGGTATTGAATATCTTGCAATTACAACAATACGTGATATTGTTGGTAAAATGGACTTAGATGAAACATTTAGTTCAAGAGATGGAATAAACTCTCAATTAAGAACAATACTTGATGATGCAACAGATAGATGGGGATGTAAAATAGATAGAGTTGAAATAAAAGATATTACTCCACCTGCTGATATTAGAGATGCAATGGAAAAACAAATGAATGCAGAAAGAAATAAAAGAGCATTAATTCTTGAAGCAGAAGCTCAAAAACAATCTGCTGTTACTATTGCAGAAGGTAAAAAACAAGCTGCTATCCTTGAAGCTGAAGCTGATAAAGAAGCTAAAATTCGTAGAGCTGCCGGTGAAGCACAAGCTATTAAAGAAGTTGCTGAAGCCAAAGCTAAAGAAATTGCAATGGTTTATGATGCAATAAAAACTGCTGATCCAGATGAAAAACTTGTTCAAATCAAGTCTCTTGAAGCTCTTGAAGAAATTGCTAAAGGTGATGCAAATAAAGTATTTATTCCTTTTGAAGCAACAAGTGCATTAAGTAGTTTAGGAGCTGTAAAAGAAGTTTTTAAAGATGATAAAAAATAATAATTAGAAAAAGACCTCAATATTAAAATGAGGTCTTTTATTTTAAATATGGTTCTATATGAATAATAGCTTTGTACACATTATCTAATTTTATCATATCTTTCTCAAGTTTATCTGCTAATTTATGACTTTGAAATGTTGTCATATTTCCATCAACAGCTATTGTTAAAAACAACACATATTGATATCCAACAGGTGCTGATGAAATATCATTTATAGCCTTTATTTCTTTATATGTATGTAACACATTTAATATAGTATCTTTAGTTTTTTCATCAATTGATCTATCCATTAATATATTATAACTTTCTATAAATATTTCTACACCTGTTTTACATATCCAAGCAGATATTCCAATTCCAACTATTCCATCAAACCATTGTATTCCTTTTAAAGATAATAGTACAGAAATTAATGTAAATGTTGTTATTATGCAATCATTTCTATGATCTTCCATACTAGCTTGTAATAAAATATTTTTGCATTTTTTATATGATATTCTTACATAAATATATAAGAATAATTTTGTTATAATTGTTGCAACACATACTATTACAAGCCACCAAGAAAATGTTAATTGACTTCCATTTATTAAACTTTTACATGCGTCTATTATTGTTTTTATAGATACAAATATCATTGATATTGATATAAAAAGTGAAAAAATATATTCTGCTTTTCCATGTCCAAAATTATGGTCATCATCACGGGGGACACTTGCAATTTTATTTCCTATTGATGTCATTATTGATGCGAATATATCTCCTGCACTATTTATACTATCTGCAATCATTGCTTGGCTTTTTGTTGAAAATCCAACAATTGCCTTTATTGAAAGTAAAAATATATTTCCTATTATTCCAAATAGTCCTACTCTTTTGGTTATTTCAAATCTATTTTCAGCTTCTTTCATAATGTTTCTCCTCTTTTTTATAAGTATATTTGGTTATTATATATTTTTACTTTAAATTTTGCAATAGGTTTATCTAGATTTATTTACACCTAATATTCCTCCAAACATTCCACAAACTATCCCAGATATAATCATTACAATTGATTGCATTGATAATGCAAATTTTTGATTTATTATGCTCGAAAGTAAATATATACTTATTAAATATATTCCTCCTACTATAGCTCCATTTAATAATCCGTTTCTTTGAATTTTTGAGTTTGATATTGTGCTACCAATAAATATGCTAATTGCCGTTATTACTATTATTGTTGGTGTTATAAAATTTTCACTTATGTTTGTATATGTTAAAATTATTGAAAATATTAACAAAAATATTATCGTTGTTATAAATGATATTATAATTCCTTTTATAATATTTGAAATTGATGTTGTCATTTAATCACTCCTTTTTATTAATATATTAATTTATATTTTTAATATTCATAAAAAAGACCATTCTGTCTGTTAAACAAAATGATCTTTTTCGGTGTCTTTTATAAGCTAATTTAACTTAAATTTGCTACTTACTTTTTCCAAATGGTTACACGTGGTGCACCATACCCACAGGAAACCTCAACTTTATCAGGAGTAATTCTCATGTATGTTTTCCACGGGAAATTAAGCATAGAGTCAAGCTTCAATTCCTTTCCAGCTTCCATAAGCAACTGACATGCATTGTAATCAACATCAAGAGAACAGTACCCATACAGCTTAATCTGTTTTTCAATGCCATCTGCCAAAACTTTCTTAAACTTTTTGACATCTTTAGTAGAACGTTCTTTCTTTTTTTGTGTTGCTGCAAAAATTGCCAGAGTTGCACCTAATTCCTCACCATTATCCTGTTTAGGGCTTGCAATTGCATTTGTCCACCAATCAACTGCAGCAGTGACATATTCCGGATATTCACCTTCAATTTTAGGATTAATCTTCTTAGGAGGATCAATCTTAAAAGCCCCTTTACATCCCTCACGAAATCTCTCAGCAAATTCAGGTTCAGCAATCTCATCAATTACTTGAGGGAAATAAACTGCCTGGGCAAGAACCTGAGACTTTTTATCAATCAGGTATTGAGGAAGTTTTCCATTATGATCTGCCGCAAAACCAGACTTTCCATTTCTGATGTCATCAATAGCACATGCATACATCAAAAGCATGCCTTCAGGATAAAGTTCGTCATTTACCACAGTAGCCATGTAACTCGTAAATTCATTCAATTCCCGAGACATCTCTACATTTTTGCAAGCATCTTCCAGCTTCTGACGCGCATTTTTCATAATCATTTTTTTCTACTCCTTTGTTAAGTTGTAAATGTTCGTAGCTAATAAAAATTACTAGCTTATTTATTATATAACAATTTACATAAAATGTCAAATGATATATTTCTATTTATGTTTCACTATTCCATTCAATTGCCCTATCCCCATATCTATTTCCCCAGGGGGCTCCTGCTATACTTTCTTTTTCTTTTTTTATTACTATCTTCTTTAAATTATTAGTTGATTCAAAACAATTTGTACCTATCACTGTTACTTTTGATGGTATCTCTATTTCAACAAAACCATTACAACCTGCAAATGTACAATTTCCTATTTTTGAAACTGTGCTTGCTAATTTTATATTTTTTATACTTCCTCTTGACTGAAAAGCGTTATCTCCTATTTCTACTACTCCTTCTGGTATTTCAACCTGTTGTAAATTTTTTGTACATTCAATAACTTTTGTTTTATCTTTATTATATAGCAATCCATCAGCCCATATATAATAATTATTTTTCTTCATTTCTAAATCTAAATCACATGCATAAAAGGCATATCTATTTATATTATTTATATTTTCTCCTATTACTACCTTTTTTACATAAGAAGTATATATAGCATATGCAGATAATTCTTTAACTGATTGTGGTAATTTTATTATCGAAGCTCTTGCATTTTTAAATGCTTTTGGGCCTATAGTTGTAACACCATCTTCTAATATAACCTCACTACCTTTTGAAAAATACATATATAGTATTTTTTTATCTTTACTATATATAGCATCATTACTTACTATATATTTAGGATTATCTGTTGCAATTTCTATTTCATCAACATTTGATGTAAAAAAATCTACTTCTATATAATTTACACTTGATGGAATAACAACTTTTTTTATTTTATTATTTCTTAATAAATTTGCTCCCAATGTTGTTATTCCCTGAGGAACTATAAATGTTTCAATATTAACTGCAGATTCTGATAAATAATAAATATTAGTTCTATTTTTATTAATTAACATGCCATTTTCATAAACAAATCCGGATCCATCTTTTATATTTATTTCTTCGATAGAATTTGAACCATAAAAAACATTATCAGATATTGAATTTAATGTTGATGGAATTACTAACTTTTTTAATGCTGAACAATTTGCTATTCCACCTGCTCCAATATATGTTACCCCTTCTGGAATATTCAATTCTACTAAAGCTCTACAACTATGAAACATTTCATAACTTATTTGTTTTATTTTTTTAGAAAGCTTTATATTTGTCATATTAGAACAATTATAAAATGCATCACTTCCAATATCTGTTACTGTATCAGGAATTACTATAGATTTTAGATTAGTACAATTAGCAAATGCAAAATCTCCAATTTTAGTTACTCCTTTTCCACTCTTAGTTTGAAATTCAACTTCTTCTATTGTATTATTTCCATTAAAAGCATTTTGTTTTATTTCTTTTACTGTATATGGAATTATTACTTTTCGTAACACTATTCCGTCTGATGCAGTATTAGCAAAAGCTCCTTCACCTATTGTTATTACAGTATCTGGTAATTCTAATGTTCCATTTGTATCTATTAATAATAAATTTCCATTTGATGATATTAATTCTCCATCTTCACTTATTTCATATGGATTAACATTAATCCCTAAACTTCTAGCAATCTCTATTTCTGTTACATCTTTTGTATCTAATATTGCTTTTCCTTTTTTTATTTCTAATCTTTTTAAATAATCATTTTTCATTTGGGGACATATTGTTTTTATTGTTCCAGTTTCATTTTCATTTTGAGTATTATATCTCAATGTATTTTTTCCAGAAAATAAACTTTCCTCATCAAATTCTTCATTTTCCATTTTTTTATCTGCTATAAATAAATCTATTTGTTCTTTATATGCTGCTAATTCATTTTTGGTTTTTGAGTGTTTTGCCTGTGTTGTTATTCCACTATTTCCTGTTAATGCTGATATTGTTACTCCTGCTAGTATCAACATTATTATTATTGTTACTGCTAGTGCTATTAATGTTATACCATAATTATTTTTTTCATATATTCCTCCATAATCTTTTGTTTATTTAAATTATAAAACAATTTTCTTTAAAGCACAATAGAACATTTTGTTTTATTTTATAATCTTTTAGTTTTATTATTGAAAGGATTTTATATATGGAAACTAGAATAAGAAACTTAAGATAGGATAATGATTTTATTCAAAAAATAGTAGTGTTGACTACTTGTTATATAGAACAGATAATCCCAAATCATATTCAAAATCTTCATCTAATACTAAATAGTCTCTTTAATTTGCATTTTTAAGTAATATATGCTATAATTGTAATGTATTTGTAATTTTAGAAAATTTCTCTAATAACAAGACATTAAAAGAGGTGTTAAATATGACATTAATTATAATAATATATATATTAGTTTTTGCAATATTTGCATTATGTGGATATGCAGTAATGCAAATAAAATTAGCCGGAATGAATGTTAAAGACTTTTGGAGCTTTATTGAAGCTAACCAAATTTTAGATAAATTATATGAATTTTCACAAAAATATAAAACATTAAACAAACAACAACAAGTTGTTTATTTAATGGAAGCTGAAAAAGTTTTTACTGCATTTGATAAAATTCCTGATATAATCTGGGAAGATGAATTTAAAAAATATGATGAAGTTTTAAAAAAATATAAAGAAATAAAAATGGAAAGATGGATATCAAATTAAGATAACCATCTTTTTATTTTATAATTTGAATATAAATTCTTTACCTCTAACAATATTTTCTTGTAAAATTTCTTCTGAGAGCCTATCTTCTACTAATTCTTGAATTTTTCTTCTTAAAGGTCTTGCACCATAATTTTTATCGATTTCACTATTTGCAATAATTTCAGCCACAGAATCATCAATTTTAACCAAATACTTCTTTTCTTCTAATCTTTTTTCAATTTGTTTTAACATAATTTTGGCTATATCAATAATTTCTCTATTTTCTAATTTATGAAATACAATTATCTCATCAATTCTATTAATTAATTCTGGTCTAAATTCTTTTTTTAATTCTTTAATTATTTCATTTTTGCTTTCATCATATTCTCTTTTTTCTCCACTTCCAAATCCTAGATTTTTTCTATCAGTAATATATCTTGCGCCAATATTAGATGTCATTATAATAATTGCATTTTTAAAATCAACTTCTCTTCCTTGTGTATCTGTAAGTCTACCATCTTCTAAGATCTGTAATAATAAATTCATTACATCTGGATGAGCTTTTTCAACTTCATCAAATAATATTAATGAATATGGTTTTCTTTTAACTTTTTCAGTTAATTGACCTCCATCATCAAAGCCAACATATCCAGGAGGTGCTCCTATTATTTTTGATACAGAATGTGGCTCCATATATTCGGACATATCTAATCTTATCATATTATCTTCATTGTCAAATAAATTTTCTGCCAATGCTTTACATAACTCAGTTTTTCCAACTCCTGTAGGCCCTAAGAATAAAAATGAGCCTATTGGTCTTTTGGGATCTTTTAAACCTATTCTGCCTCTTCTTATTGCTTTTGCTACTGCTTCTACAGCTTCATTTTGTCCAATTACTCTTTTGTGTAAATTTTTCTCCAAATTTTTTATTTTTTCATTATCATCTTCATTTAATCTTTGTACAGGTATTCCTGTCCATTTTGATATTACTTCTGCTATATTTTCTTCTTTTACTTCAACAATATCTCTTATCTTATATTTTTCCCATTCACTTGAACTTTGACTAAGTTTTATTTTCACTTCTCTTTCTTTATCTCTTAATTTGGCTGCATTTTCAAATTCTTGATTATAAATTGCATCTTCCTTGTCTTTTTCTATTTTCTCTAATTCTTCTTGCAATTTCTTTATTTCATCTGGTTCTATATATTTTTTTATCCTTATTTTTGATGATGCTTCATCAATCAAATCGATTGCTTTATCTGGTAAAAATCTGTCTGTTATATACCTTTTTGAAAGAGTTACAGCTGATTTTACTGCATCATCTGTAATTTTTACATTGTGATGTGCTTCATATTTATCTCTTATTCCTTTTAAAATTTCAATTGTTTCCGCTTCTGTTGGCTCATCAACTTGAATTGGGCTAAATCTTCTTTCTAATGCTGAATCTTTTTCTATATATTTTCTATATTCTTCTACTGTTGTTGCTCCTATTAATTGAATTTCACCTCTTGCCAGTAATGGTTTTAAAATATTTGCTGCATCTATTGCACCTTCTGCAGCTCCTGCTCCAACTATTGTATGTATTTCATCAATAAATAATATTATATCTCCTGCTTTTCTAACTTCTCCTAATGCCTTTTTTATTCTTTCTTCAAAATCTCCTCTATATTTTGTTCCAGCTACCATTCCTGAAATATCAATACTTATAATTCTTTTTTCTTTTAAATTTTGCGGTACATCTCCTATTGCAATTTTTTCTGCAAGTCCTTCTACAATTGCAGTTTTTCCAACACCAGGTTCTCCTATTAAACATGGATTATTTTTGGTTCTTCTAGACAATATTTCAATCATTCTTTCTACTTCTTTTTCTCTACCAATTATATTATCAAATTTTCCTTCTTCTGCTTTTTCTGTTATATCTTCTCCAAATTGATTTAATGTTGTTGTTTGTTGACTCTTTGATTTGCTCTTTGAAATATCTTTATTTATCTCATTATCAATTTCTTCTTCATTTATAACTTTTGCTACTTCATTGTAAATTTGAGGTATTTCTACATTTAACTCTAGAATTATTTTTATTGCAATACAATCTCCTTCTTTCATAAGTGCTAATAATAAATGTTCTGTTCCTATATAATTATATCCTATCCTTTTAGCTTCAAGAAAAGCATTTTCTAATACTCTTTTACCTCTTGGAGTAAATCCTAGAGATTCTTTTATTTCTTTTCCATGTCCTAACATTTCTTTTATCTCTTTTAAAACTTTTTCAGAAGTTACACCTTTATTTTGTAATACTTTTGATGCAATTCCTTCTCCTTCTTTTACTAGTCCATATAATATATGTTCTGTTCCTATGTAATTATGTCCTAATTCTATTGATATATCATTTGCTATTTCTATAACTTTTTTGGCTCTATTTGTAAATTTATATATCATCTTTTGTCCTCCTTCTTTTTGGTCATATTTGATAATTCTTTTGCTTTTTCTTTTTGACTACTTGGCTGTAACCATGCAAAATATGAACACACAAATTCTCCATATTTATCAACATCTTCATTTTCATCTATATGTTTCTTATCCATAAACTTTCCTCCTAAAACAAAGCGACATAGTCGCTCTTTGTTTTGGCCCGATTTGAGTTTTCGACTAAAAGGATAAAATCTCAAAGGGCTAGCAATTGTAGCTTTTATATACTAGGAAGTTCAAAGAACTTTCCTAGTATATAAAAAAGACACTACCTTTATATAAGGTATGTGCCGTTTTTTCATTTTTTATTCAATTATTCTTTTATTCCAAATAAGAATTTTACAATTCCTCTCAAGCATTTTGGGACTTTTTTTACTACAATAGTCATATGTACCTCCTTCTTAAGCTTTTAGCAGAGTAACCATAATATTCCCACTAATATTACTATCACTCCTATCAAAAATAACCATCCTGTAATTGGAAGGAATAATACTAGTAAGATTCCTATTCCTAAACCTACTAAACATACTCCAAATGTCTTTTTTAAGATTTTCATTATGATTTCCTCCAACTTATTTATATATTATATTAATCTTATTTAATTTTGTGATTTATTATGTAATTTCAATTCATATTATTAAATCTATTATAATATTATTAAATCGAAAGGTTATTATGTATGAAAAAACTTAAAATTTTTATTTTTAACACTTTAATTTTATTATTTAGTTCTGTTATTCTACAAGTTATTGCTACATTTTTTAGTGTATATATTTCTAATACAATTGGTGAAGAAGCTGTTGGAGTTTTTTCATTAGTAATGTCTGTTTATCTATTTGGAATAACTCTTGCTTCTGCTGGTATTAATATTGCTTCAACTAGAATCGTTTCTGAAGAATTAGCTGCCAATAATGAATTAGGCAGTAAAACTGCTGCTAGTAGATGTATATTTCTTAGTCTTATTTTTGGTTGTTGTGCTAGCTTAATTTTTTTTATTTTTGCTGATTTTATTACTTTAAAATGTCTACATAACAGAGTTAGTAAAAATGTTATTTATTTAATTTGTATTGCTTTACCTTTTATTGCTATGTCTTCTGCCATAAATGGATATTTTACAGCTGTAAGAAGAGTTTATAAAAATGCTCTTTCAAAGTTTTTTGAAGAATTCGTTAAAATTGTTTGCACTGCATTTTTGCTTAGTTTGATTATGCCTAAAGGTATTGATTATGCTTGTTATTCTTTAATTTTGGCAGATGTAATTTCTGAAGTACTTTCATTTTTCGCTTTATATATTTTTTATAAATATGATAAAAGAAAAAATTTACTTGAATCTAGATATAAAGATATTGATTCATATACTAAAAGAATTTTGAGAATTACTATTCCTGTTGCCCTTACATCTTATTTACGTTCTGGGCTCTCTACTTTTAAGCAGTTAATAATTCCCTCTAGTCTACAACGAAGTGGCATGAATTCATCAAATAGTTTGATTTCTTATGGAATTGTAAATGGTATGGCTATGCCTATTATAATGTTTCCTGTAATACTCGTAACAAGTATTAGTAGTTTATTAATACCTGAATTTTCAAGATTATATGTTGAAAAAAATAATGTTAAAATTAAGAGTATTTCTATTATTATCTTAAGTTTTACTCTTATTTTTGCAATATTTATTACTATTTTTATATTTACTTGTTCGAATTTTTTGAGTACTGCTATTTATAAAAAAATTGAAATTGCGAAATATTTACGTATTCTTTCACCTTTAATTATCATAATGTATCTTGATATTGTTATTGATGGCATTTTAAAAGGATTAGATGCTCAAGTTAGTGTTATGGCTATTAATGTTGTTGATTGTATTATTAGTATTGGTTTTATTTATTTTTTTGTTCCATTACTTGGATTTAGTGGATATATTATTTCTATTTTTATTAGTGAAGTTATTGATTTTACTCTTAGTGGACTTAAATTATTAGATATATTAAAAAATTTAAAAGCTAATTCAAATTAATTGAATTAGCCTTTTCTTTAATTTAATTTATCATCTACTTTATAAGTTCCATTTGAACTTTCAATATATCCAGCTCCAGATCCAATTCCAAAATAATCATTATATTTTATAGTTCTATAATTATTTCCTAATTCACTGATTAGCTCTTTTGCATTTCTAACTTTTATCTTATTATATTTTGAATTTCCATTCTTTGAAGCATTTCTTATTTGTTCAATATTATATCCTAATTGTGCATATATTATTGATGCATTATTTGCTTTCCACTCTTCTGTTTGATTTTCTTCATTTGTTATATAACTTCCATTATATGCTTTTATTGTACAATTACTTGAAACTGTAATATTTCCTCCATTACCAGCTGTTCCACCAGAACCACCTCTATAGTCATCACTGGTATTTTTATCTGCTCCACTTCCACCTATAAAACTTCCTGATGTAGTATTTCTATCTCCAGTTTCAAAATAAGCTCCTCCTGCATCGTATGAACTCTTTTTACCTGATGAACCATTTTCTCCTCTTGCACCATTGGCTTCTCCTCCTCCACTAGAGAATCCACCACCACCTTCTGCAGTATCTCCGGCGCCTCCTCCGGCACCTCCTCCACCAATTCCAGCAGCAGGATATCCGCCTCCGGCCTCCACCTCCACCAGCTCCCATTGTTGGTGTTGCATTTCCACCGTTACCGCCTTTTCCTCCATATGCATAAACTGTAACTGTATTATATATATTTACTTCTCCACAATTTTCTCCTTTTTCTCCATCTTTTCCAAAGCTCCATTGTGTGTCTCCACCTTTTCCACCGTTTCCACCAATTCCAGAACCAGCGCCTCCGCCACCAGCACCACCATAATCATATTTATTGGTTGGACATGTTCCACCATCTCCGGCGTTTCCTCCAATTGCTTTTAAAACTCCACTTCCTTGTATATTTAATATTGCTCCTTCTGGCACATGTATCCCTGCATATGCTCCAACTCCTCCTGAAAGTTCTGTTGGAGAAGTTCCATTTCCAGATTTTGTTGCATATCCACTATCTACCGTCATAGTAGCATTATTACATATATAAAGATTAAGTGTTGCACCACTATGAATATCTATTGCACTTCTAGACATTCCTGTATTTGTTAATGACATGTCTTGTGTTACATACATTGTTACATTTCCACCCAAAATTTCAAGGTTAAATGGGTCATTAATTTCATCAAAAAACATTAGTGTTGATGATTCATCTTCATTAAGTCTAAATTTCATTGAATTATCATTTAATCCATAAAACTCATCTCTTGTTACTACTGTTACACCTGGTATTATTTCTCCTAATTCTGTTCCCATTTCTGTTACTGTATAGAAGTCATTTTCTCTACTAACAAAGAAATACCTTTCATCTTTCTTTATTACCATTTTTAATTCGTCATCTATCATATAAAATCTAAATTCATCAATTTCACCGCTTCTCACTTTTGCCTCTAAGTATTGTGAAATCGTTTCTTCATCTTTATCTCCTATATTATAATCCATAAACATTAATTGTAATGCTTCTGTCGTTTGAGCTCTTTCTTGATTTTCTTTTGCTTTCTTTGCATTTGTCATAATTCCACTATTTCCTGTTATAGTTGATATTGCTACTCCTGCTAATATTAGCATTATTATTATTGTTACTGCTAATGCTATTAATGTTACCCCTCTATTTTCTTTTGTTTTCATATATTTCTCCTTCTCTCATTAAGTAATATACTTAAGGATTTTATTTATACATGAATTATACCAATAAAGACTTTTTTTATCAATACTTCTAAAACATAAATTTAGTTGAATCTATTTTTCTTATCTTTTAGAAAAATATTAGAATTGTTCTATTACACCATTTCTTTAAATCATTAAGTATATTACTTAAGGACTTTTATAAAAAAATACACATAAATTTTTATAAAATTCATGTGCTTTTTTATTTTATTCAAAAAATTCTATAACAGAATGTAATTTTGTATCATCTTCACTTTTTACACAAATAACGTGTGTATTATTTACAAAAGAATATTTACATTTTACTGTTTCACCTAATTTAATTTCTTTCTTATAAGAAATTTTAAAATTATTAAACTCTTTTTCATTATCATATACCTCATCTGGTAAAGCTTCATTTGCCAAGTCTAGATAGTTTATATTGTGCATATGATGATTTACATCAATATCTCCTCTTTTTACAGTATATTTTGATTCTCGTTCATAATTATCTAATTCTTTAATTTTATCAAATGTTTCATCTTCAAATACACATTTATTAGACTCTGGTTGATATTTTGACAATATTTCATCAGTAATTCTCTCCATTTTTCCTGTTTCAATATTAACTAAAACCCACCTTGAGATTGCCTTTACTATTACATTTCCCTGTTCATCAACAACTTCAAAGTCACGATATGCATAATATTTTAGTCCCTCTTTTGACCATGTTCTTGCCAATATTTTTTCTGCATAATTAGGTCTTCTTATAACTTGTACTCTCCAATCTAACAAAATCCATGTTAAATGTGTTTTATCCATTGTTGGAATTCCATATCCAGCAATATTAGAATGTACTCCTCCAATATCCTCTAAAATGCCTAATAATGCTTTATTTGTTATTTTATTTTCTTTTCCTATTTCTGACAATTTAACGTAATATTCTCTTTCTACTATCATCTTGCTCCTTCTTTCTTATAAAAAGGTGCTATTTAAGCACCTTTTATACATAGTCTTTTTTAATATCCTGGCTTTTCTAAAAGTCTAAACATATTTTTCTTGTATTTTTCAACACCTGGTTGATTAAATGGGTTTACCCCTAATAACATTCCAGACATTGCACATGCTTTTTCAAAAAAGTATATCAAATGCCCTATTGTTTCTTCTGATAATTTTGGCAACTCTAATACTATATTTGGAACATCGCCTGCTGTATGTGCCTCTATTGTTCCTTCCATTGCCTTTTTATTTACATAGTCTAATGTTTTTCCTGCTAAATAATTTAATCCATCTAAATTATCTTCTTCTTCTTTTAAGTCTATATCTGACTCTGACTTTTCAATTCTTATTACTGTTTCAAATAGATTTCTTCTACCTTCTTGAATATATTGTCCCATAGAGTGTAAATCTGTTGTAAAGTCAACACCTGCAGGGAATATTCCTAACTGGTCTTTTCCTTCACTTTCTCCAAATAATTGTTTCCACCATTCTGTAAAATAGTGCATTTTAGGTTCATAATTTACCAATATTTCTGTATTTTTATATAATTTATATAAAATATTTCTAACAACAGCATATTGATAGCATGCATTATATTTTAAATTTGAATCTTCATATTTTAATTGTGCTGTACGTGCTCCGTCCATTAATCTATCTATATCTATTCCTGCAACAGCTATTGGTAATAATCCTACTGCTGTTAATACAGAATATCTTCCTCCAACATTATCTGGAATTACAAACTTTTCATATCCTTCTTCATCAGCTAATGTTTTTAATGCTCCTCTTTCTTTATCTGTTGTTACATATATTCTACTTCTTGCTTCATCTATTCCATATCTGTTTTCAAGAATTTCTCTAAAAATTCTAAATGCAATAGCAGGCTCTGTTGTTGTTCCAGATTTTGAAATTACATTTATTGAAAAATCTTTTGTTCCTAATACTTCAATTAAGTCATTTACATAGTTTGGACTCAAATTATTTCCAACATATAATATTTGTGGAAATTTTCTTTGTTTTTCTGGTAACATATTATAAAATGTATTTGTTAAACTTTCAATAACTGCTCTTGCTCCTAAATATGATCCACCAATTCCTATTACAATTAAAACTTCTGAATCTTTTTGAATCTTTTGTGCTGATTTTTTTATTCTTTCAAATTCTTCTTTATCATAATTTGTTGGCAAATTCAGCCAACCTACAAAGTCTTTTTGATCATTTGTTCTTGAATGTAAGTCTTGATGTATTTGTTCTACTTTTTCTTTATACTGCATTATAGACTTTTGTTCTATTCCTGAATATTTTAAATTTAGTTTTAAATTCAACATATCTATTCCTTCCTTCTTTTGATTCTTATTTATTCCATTAGTAAATTATTCTTGTTTTAATTCATCTATGATTACTTTATAATCTGCAGCTTTTAATATTGCTGTTCCTGCAACTAATATATTTGCTCCTGCATTTTTTACTCTTTCTGCTGTTTTCAGATTAATTCCTCCATCTGCTTCTATATCTATTTCTAGGCTATTCTTTTCTGCATATGTTTTTAATTCATCTATTTTTGCAATCATATCTGTTATTAATGTTTGTCCACCTTTTCCTGGCTCAACAGTCATTATTAAACACATGTGTATATATGGTAAATATTCATATACCTTCTCTATTGGTGTTTCTGGTTTTATTGCAATTCCAACTCTTGAACCTTTTTCTTTTATTAAATTAATATTTTTCATTACTTCTTCTTTGTTTTTACAAGCTTCTAAATGAAATGTTATAATATTAGGCTCATCTGCAGAAAATACTTCTATTCCTGTTTCTACATCCTCTACCATTAAGTGTATGTCTAATGGTAAATTTGATATTCTTTTTATATAATTACTATATTCTATCATTTTATGATATGTATCTTGACTTACAAATTTTCCGTCCATTACATCTATATGAAAATAATCTGTTTTAGATTTTTCTAATAGCATAAATGTTTCTGCTTCATTGCCTTTTTCTACTGACAATATTGATGTTGATATTTCTACCATTTTATCATTTCCTTTCCTTTGGTATGTGTTTATTATATATTATTAAAATTATTTTGTCTAGAACTATATATAAAAAAACCTTTTTAAGCTAATGCAAGTTTATCAGCCCAAAAGGTTTATTATATAATAATTTATCTTACTTGATTTCAGGATTGTCTTTAAATATATCATCAACAATATCATTTTTATCATTAAACATTGTAACATATCCTTGTAAAGATTCTGCTTTTTGTTTTAAAATATCAACATCTGAATTAACATATATTTTAGCTTTCCCCTTACCATTTTTTGCTTCTTGCACTAAATTTGATACTGGCGAATTTCCGTCAAATGCTATAACTATTGACTTTCTTCTTTCAAAAATTTCATAATTAAAGCTTTTATATATTCCAAGCTCTTCAGTTTCAGGAGAAATACATATTCCAGATACATTTGCATCTAATAATCTGTTTTTTACTTTTTCTGTTACATTTTTTGGAACTATTGCATTTATTTCTATCTCCTTATTTAATTCTTTTGATATATCTACTAATGCTTTTTCATATCCCTGCATTTTATGTCCAATAACAAAATATACATTATTACTATTTACATTTTCTACAAATTTCTTTAATGTTTTAAGTCCTTCTTCTGTTGCTTTTGTTTCTCTTCCTTTTGTATTAAAACTTCCTCCTGCAATTATAATAGGTACTTTATCTATTGGAAGATTCTTAATCTTTGTTGCTAATTCTTTTTCAGAATCTAATTTTGTATTAATTCTTAATTCATCTTGATTTTCCGTTTCTTTCATATATTTATCTTCTTCTTCAAGTATTGCTTCTTTTATTGTTCTGCCAGAAAGAAACTTATCAAATTTTTCACTTTTTTGCATAAAATATATATTATTCTTAGTTGTTATTTCATCTTCAACTTCTCTCATTTTAGCAAATTCATCATCTGAAAGTTCTAATAAATTTTGGAGTGCTAATTGTTCATCAAATGTGTCTGAGCCATACATTCCCCCACCATCAGTTCCTTGAACACATTTTATACCATTTTTCAAAAATATTTTTATAGGATGATTTTTTAAATCACTTAAATTATTAAGTCTTACATTTGATGTTAATTGAAATTCTATTACAACTCCTGTATCTTTCATTAACTTTAAAAGTTCTTTTCCAGATTCTGTATTCAAATCTTCTGAGTATAATCCATGACCAATTCTGCATCTTGGCATTTCTTGTTCTTTTTCTAATGATTCTTTCACACACATTATAGATTTTCTAACATTATTTCTTAAACTATCATTTTCCCCTGCATGTATTCTTATTGTAAAATCTTTATCTTCTTCATTAATATATCTTACAATTTCTTTTATTGCTGGTTGTAAATCTGATATATCATTTATTTCTTCTCCGATAAAATCACTTCCAACTACATATGGACTTTTTGCAACAGCTCTTAGTACATTAATATTTTCTCTTAAATAGGTATTACTAGTTTTTTGATCTTTAATAATTGTTAATGGAATTCTTCTGATTCCTATTAAAAATCTAATTTGTACTCCTGTTTCTTTTTCTATTAAAGGCATTATTGAATGTATTTCTTCTAACATTTTTATTGCTGGTTCTCCATTTTTTGCTAAATCAGTATCTGTCATTTCTACATATTTTATTCCTTGCTTTTGGTACTCTCTAGCTATCCATAACAATTTATCTTGTCTTAATGTGTTATTTTTATATATGCTATTTGTTGTTTTATCTTTTAGCATTTGACATACATATTTTTTTATATCTATTTCTGGAATTTTGTTTATTAGTTCTTCTTTTAAATTTATTTTTTTCTGAGACTCAATTCCCTTCGCAAAAATATATCTATAAATATAACATTTCTCTAAATTAGTAAATACAGCTTGTCCATCTTTCATAATTGCCAAACTATTCCTTATTTTTTCAATATTATATTCTGCGTTCTCTAAATTATTTAATATAAAATCAGCAAAATTTATAAATGTATTGTCATCTATTTTTCTTATTTTATACTTTCCTTGTAATTTGCTATTTATAAATTGTTTTTCAACTTCTTCTCTTTGTTTATAAATCTTTTCTTCTTGATCTTTGCTAAGTTTTAAATTTAATTTTTTTATATAATATAATGGATATCTTATTTGATGTACTATTCCTAATGCAATTAAACAATCTGGAAATAAATTTGCATTCATATGTGTATGCAAATCTGTTCTGAATTTTGATTTTTTTAATATATATGTTTTTACGATTGTTTTTTCTATTGGCAAATTATAATTTTTTGTTTGTGACATAAATGTTTTGGTTATTGCTGGTATCTTTGCTTTTATTTCTATTCTGTCTTCATATATATTTGCAATCTTTATTCCACCTAATCTAAATATATATACTTCTTCATTGTTACTATTTATACTTGCAAGTATCTTTCCTATTATTATTTTCATATCTTTATTATTTTTTTGTATTTGAAGTCCACAAATTTTTGCTAAATTTGTTATTAGATTTCCTGTATTGTGATTTGGTGTTTCTAATATATATGTAATTTCATCGGCATCTGTTTTTTTTAAGTTAACAATAATATCTTTTTCTTTATCTAAATAAAATTTATTAATCATATTCTAATCCTTTCATAAAAAAGTATTAAAAAAAATTATATCATATTTTCTTTCATCTTGCAACGATTATGTAAAGTTTTTTACTGTTATATATATTATTCAAAAAATAAGAAAAGAATTCTAAAAAAATTCTTTTCTTATTTTTTCTTATCCTTAATATACGGATGTTATATGATACTCAACTTTTCCTGTTTTCACTTCTATATTTAAGAAATCAAACAGTTTTTTTAATGGTGCTTTATCTGTTAATTTTATTTTCTCCTCATATTCAACAACAATATACTGTTTTTCCTCTTTTTCTTCTTCAAAAACAAATGTTGTCATTGGCGAAATTTCGATTTTTTCACTAGAATAATAAATTTTTGTACCTTCATATTCATATTTTCTCCAAGAATTTGGTCCTTGGAAAAATACTAAACTGTAAATAAAGTACTCTATTAGTAAATTAATAAATACAATTATTACAATGTTTCTTATTTTTTCTTTAACTTCACTCCCAAATATTTTTTTATTAAATCTTCTCTTTTCTTCATTACTGATTTTTGAATTATTAACTAAAAAATAAATAATTAACAAAACTAATACATCAATTACCGAAACAATTAATCCAATTACTACTGCAGCTACCATAGTTGTTTTCCTCCAATTTTCTAATTGTAAATGTTGAATATCAATTCCAAAACAGAATTGCTATAATATTATACACTTACATTTACATGTTGTCAATTGATATGAGAAATAATAAAACCAAAAAGAGAGCTCTCTGAATTTTACTTCTTTGAACTCTCTTCTTGGTTACAGCTTAGCTGTTAACAGGTGCATAGGACTTCTTCTTGTATTCAATCATAATGTTTTTCCTCTCCGCCCTTTATTATTGGGCTTTGTGACTTTCGTCAGTTGTTTTCAGCTATGGCCGTTTGCCATGCTACTATTTATTATGGCATATTTTATGTAAAATTGCAAATATACGAAAAAAAGCACATAGAATATATATCTATGTGTTTTCAATATTACATTTTTTTCTAATATCTATTATTTTCTCATTAATTTTATCTACATTAACACCTTCAAAATTTTGTTTATCAGAAATATCATATTTTTCCTTTATTTCTATAATTCTGTTAACACTTCTATCAATTCTATTTTCTTTTATTTTTCCAGATTCAACTAATTGAACTATATTGTTTAACACACGTTGTTCTTCATCTTTATTAAATCTAAATACAATAATATCATTTCCCGCTTCAAACGCTTTTCTTACAGCTAAATCTGGTCCATAAAACAATTTTATAGCTCTCATTTTTAGATCATCTGTAATTATTAATCTATTATATCTAAATTTTTTTCTTATATATTTACAAATAAATTTTCTTGACAATGATGCTGGATATATTCCGGTCACTTTAGGAATTAATAAATGTCCTACTAATATTGCATCTGCTCCATTTTGTATTGCTTGTGAGAATGGGTACACATCTTCATCTTCAATTTTTTTCATTGGAATATTTATTACTGGCAAAAAATAATGTGAATCTTGTTTAGTTGCACCATGGCCTGGAAAATGTTTTACAACAGAAACAATATTATTTTTCTGTAATGCTTTCATCACGGCAATACCACACTCAGATACTTTTTCTTTATCATAGCCAAAACTTCTATCTCCAATAACTTTTTGTTTTTCATATCTTCTTAAATCTAATACTGGTGCAAAATTCAAATTAAATCCAGATTTGTATAATAACTCTCCTGTTATTTCAGAAGCTTCTTTTACTAATTTTTCTCCCCCAACATTTGCAATCACATTGGCAGAAGGTAAATTTTTCAACTCCTTTGGCATTCTATTTACTCTTCCACCTTCTTGGTCTATTGCTATAAATAATGGTATTTGATTATTTTTATTTAACTCTTTTAATTCTCTAATTAGTTTTAACATCTCTGAATATGTAGAAAAATTTTTTCTATATAAAATTACTCCACCAATTTTATAATTTATTATCATATTTTTAATTCGATCTGTTATGTAATTAGTATCCATACCAATCATAACCATTTGCCCTATTTTTTCTTTTAATGATAATTCTTTTGCTTTCATATTTATAACCCTTCCATTAATGCAAATTATTTTCTTGAAAAATAAATATCTGCACTTGGATTAGCTAGTTTTATTCTCTTATCTTCAAGAAGTTTCATAATTGTTAAATTAAGCTTTGTACTAAATGTTAAGAATTTATCATAATCAACAATACTTGTATATAAAAATACTTTTATTATTATTGCTTCTGCTCCTATTTCTGTTACATTTATTTGAATTGTATTTTTATTTATTTCTTGCATACTTTCTAAAATATTTCTTATTGATTTCATTAATTCTTCTGTTTTTTCTGAACTTGTGTCTAATGGTAATCTTAGAGTCATTTCTATTCTTCTTGCATTTATTGTTGCACTATTTATTATTGCTTCTGATAATATTTTTGTATTTTGAATTGTAACTGTTGTATTTTCTACTGTTTTTATTTTTATACTTCTAAATTTAATATCAACAATCGTACCAGATATATCTCCAATAGTTACCCAGTCACCTATTTCAAATGGTTTTTCTGAGGCAATTGCCATTCCACTTAACAAATTACTTACTAGTTCTTGAGCAGCTAATGCAATTACAACACTTCCTAAACCAAGACCTGTGATTATACCATTTAGATCATATCCAAATTCTGATATAATCATAAATCCAGCAACAATATAAATTAATACTTTTAAAAGTTTTGTCCCTGTTTGGATTAATTTTTGATTTTCTTGTAATTTCTCATTACCTTTTACTTTTTTCATTAATTTTGATGTTGGTGATATCATTCCAACCAATATTTTAGCAATACTTAATATAACTGCAACCCTTATTAATTTTATGCAAAATGCCATCGCAGTTGCTGGTAATGCTAATATTATTAATGCTAAATATATTCCAAAACATAAAAATATACTTCTTAATCCTTTATATGTATCATTTTCTTTTAATACTTTTTTATCTTTTTCATTTACCTTCCAAATTTTTAATAATAATCTTGGAAGCCATATGCTTAATACGAAAAATATCACCAAAATTGCTATTGATATAAATATATCTGCTATATCTTTTGCTTTTATGCCTTCGATAAATGTTTTTATTGTTTCCATTTATTCCTCCATTCTATTTAAGGAATTTGAACAAGGCAACATAGTTTTCCTTTGTTCATGCCCAATTTATATTATTTTCTAAGTTCTGCACCACATTTTTTAGATACTGCATCAATTATTTTGTCCATTAATCCATTAATTTCTTCATCTGTTAATGTTTTCTTCATATCTGAAAATGTTAAAGAATATGCTATTGATTTTTTGTCAATTCCAACTCCAACACCAGTATAAACATCAAATACTTCAATATTTGTAAGTAGGCTTCCTCCTGCTGATTTAATTACTTTTTCAATATCTTTTGATACTGATTTTTTATCAACTACAAGTGCTATATCTTTATTAATACTTGGAAATTTTGAAAATTCTTTATATTTCATCTTTCCTACTTTTTTTGTAAACAATTCATCTAAATTGATTTCAAGAACATATACATCATCTTTGGTTACACTTGGATGTATTTTTCCTATCATACCTATATTTGAACCATTTACATTTATCATTGCACTTTGACCTGGATGCATTTCTTTTGGCATCTCTTGTTTCATAAAACTATATCTTCCTGAATATCCAAGGTAATCAAGTACTTCTTCTGCAATTCCTTTTATTACATAAAAATCTACAGTTTTATTATTGTTTAATCCTGTTGAGTATTTTCCAGACATTAATACACATAATTTTGTATCTTCTCCATATACTTCGCCTTTTTTATAGAATCCTTTTCCAATCTCAAATATTGATATATCTTTTTGTTCCCTTGCTTTGTTATACTCATATACTTTATACAATGATGGTATCATACTATATCTTAATGTATTTCTATCTTCTGTTATTGGATCTAATAATTTTAATGGTTCAAATTTATCTAATGTATATCCATTTACTTCTTTATCATTTATTAAAACATATGTTAATGTTTCTTTTAATCCTAATGCTATCATTTTATTTCTAATTTCTCTTTGTGTTTTATCATAGCTTCCTTTTCTCATTGGAACAATTGGCAATTTTCCTTCTATATTGTCAACTCCATATATACGGCTTACTTCTTCAATTAAATCTTCTTTTATTGATATATCTAATCTTCTTGTTGGAACTGTTACTTTAATTGTTTCTCCATTTACTTTGTAAGAAAATCCTAATTTTCTAAATACATTTAATATTTCTTCATTAGGTATAACTGTTCCTAACACATCATTTATATTTTTAAATGTTATTTCAATTTCTTTTTCTTTATTATTTGTTTTGTCATATTCTACAGTTCCTGTTACAACTGTTCCTCCAGCATATTCTTCTAATAGTTTACAAGCTCGTTCAATTGCCATTGTTGTTCTTTCTGGATCTAATCCTTTTTCAAATCTGTTGCTTGCTTCACTTCTTACTATTTTCTTTGACGTTTTTCTTACTTTTACTGAATCAAAAATTGCTGATTCTATTATGATATTTTTTGTATCTGGTTCTACTTCTGTTTCAAGTCCTCCCATAACTCCTGCAAGACCAACACCATGTGTAGCATCTGCAATTACTATATCTTCACTTGTTAATGTTCTTTCAACATTATCTAATGTTGTTAATTTTTCTCCATCTTCTGCCATTCTTACTACTAGTTTATTTCCTAATTTATCAGCATCATAGAAATGTAATGGTTGACCTAATTCTAACATTACATAATTACTAATATCTACAACATTGTTTATTGGCCTTATTCCAGATGCAATTAATCTATTTTTTATGAATATTGGGCTTTCTTCTATTTTTACATTTTCTACTTTCTTTACTAATAATTTTGAACAATTTGCTGTTTTTACTTCTGTTTTTAATGTTTTGTTTATATCTTCCCCTGATTCTTTGTGTTTTAAATCAACATCTTTTACTTTTTTATCATAAATTGCTCCTACTTCATAGGCCATTCCTAAAATGCTTAATAAATCCCCTCTATTTGCTGTTAATTCAAAATCTATTACACCATCATCCATTTGAAGATATTTTATTGGATCTCCACCAATTTCTGCATCTTCTCCTAATTCTGCTATTCCTTCTGAATCCTCTGGTTTTAAAAATTTATGTTCAAGTCCTAATTCTGCTATTGAACATAACATTCCATTTGATTCTTGACCTCTTATCATTCCTTTTTTTATTGTTTTTTCTGGTAATACTGCACCATCTAAAGCTACTATTACTTTTAATCCTGTTCTTGCATTTGGAGCACCACATACTATATCTAATACTTCTGTTCCAATATTTACTTTGCATAAATGTAAATGGTCTGAGTCTGGATGTGGCTCACATTCTGTAATTTGTCCTATAACCAATTTTGTTGCATTTATTAAGTTACTTGCTGAATCATATTCATTTCCAACTCTTGTCATATCTTCTGCTAATTGTTTTACATCTACATCTATATCTATATAGTCTTTTAAAAAGTTTGTACTTAGTTTCATTTTTATTCAATTCCTTTCTTGCTTTTTTCAAAAGCACACATAATACTAAAGTTCTTTTATATCTCTATTTATCTACGAATTATTCTTCGTCCTTTCTGTCAAATTGGCTTAGGAATCTAATATCATTTGCATATAAATATCTCATATCTGGTATTCCATATTTAAACATTGCTAATCTTTCAAGTCCTGTTCCAAATGCAAATCCACCATATTCTTCTGGATCATATCCATTCATTTTTAATACATTTGGATGTACTATTCCAGCTCCTAAAACTTCTATCCAGCCTGTTTGCTTACATAAACTACATCCTTTTCCACCACATTTGAAACAACTTACATCTACTTCATAAGATGGTTCTGTAAATGGGAAATAACTTGGTCTAAATCTTAATTCACAATTTTTTCCTATTAATTTCTTTACAAATATTTCAAGTGTTCCTTTTAAGTCTGCAAGTGATACATGTCTTTCTTTTTTATCTATTACAAGTCCTTCTACTTGCCCAAATTGATGTGAATGTGTTGCATCATCTTCTCTACGATATGTTTTTCCAGCACAAATCATTCTTATTGGTGTTTTTTCTGTATTTGCTAGCATTGTTCTTGCTTGAACAGCTGATGTTTGTGTTCTTAATAAATATTCATTTGTTATATAAAAACTGTCTTGCATATCTCTTGCGGGATGTCCTTTTGGTAAATTTAATCTCTCAAAACAGAATTCATCTGTTTCTAATTCTGGTCCTGAAATTACATCATATCCCATTGATACAAATAAATCTTCTATTTCTTCTATTACTCTATTTACTGGATGTTTACTTCCTCTTTGAATTTTTGTTGCTGGTAATGTTATATCTATTGTTTCTTTTTCTATTTTTTCTTCTAACATTTTTGATTTTATTTGTTCTTCAGCAATTGATAGTTTTTCTTCTATTTCTTTTCTTGCTTCATTTACTAATGCTCCTACTTTGGGTCTTTCTTCTGCTGTTAATGCTCCTAATCCTTTTAATAAATTTGATAATTCACTTTTCTTTCCTAAGAATTGTACTTTTAATTCTTGTAAATCTTGTGAATTTTTTATTTTTGATATTTTTTCTTCTGCTAATTTTTTAATTTCGTCAATTTTGCTTTGCATTTTTATTTCCTCCTTTTTATACAAAACGTAAATAGAGCCAATCTTCCTATTTTTTAGGACGATTGGCTCTTTCGTGGTACCACCTAATTTTATTAATGGCTTACTTATGCATAATATCTCTCTATAAGCTCGCCTAATTAACCTCTTTATAGTTTTAACGGTTCTACCGCTTCTTTCTACTTGCTTTTTGCTTTGAAAAAAAGACCTCAAAAGTGAAATTTCAATATATTTAATATAAATGGTTCTCATCTTTACCATTCTCTCTGTAATATTTTACAATATATCTACTTTGCTTTTTCTATGGATTTTCTTTATAATCTTTGCATATTATATCATTATTTTTTGAAAATGTAAACTAAAAAAGTGATTTTATTTTATAAAATCACTTTTTTATATTAGAAACTTCTTCCGCCTCCACCGTGAGATGTTCCACTACTTCCAGAATGTGTTGAGCTTCCACTACTTTCTCCACTAGATGAACTACTTTCTACTCTTCTTGTTTGTGAAACATGTTTGTCTAAAAACTGATCTGTTTGTTCTGTCAATTTTAATGGTTTAGAAATATACTTACTAGCCTCTCTGTTTTTTTGTGGTTTTCTATGTGAACACACTCCGATAATTATAAAGATTGCTGTTGCTATTGAACTACATATCAAAGAACTTTTTATCATCTTTGATGTAGATACTATTGTATCTCCACCATTTCTTCCCTTTTTAGCAAAGTATGTTGCATATTTTATAAATTGTTCTGCACATCCAGAATAATCCTTTTTAGAAATTTTATCATATGTATAATCTAAAATAGCATCAATTCTTTTATCATTATATATTTCTATTGCTTTTCCAGTTGTTGAAATCCACATCTTTCTATTATCCATGTCAATTAAAAACAATAAACCATTTTTATTTACCCCAACACCAAAATCATTATAATCATAAAAATCATCTGCGTAACCCATTGAACTACTTTTTGGATTTTCATTTATTGTAACAATAGCCATATCCATATTATACTTTGAAATAAATTTCTTAATCATATTATAAATTTCTTTTTCTTTGTCATCTGGTATTAATTTTGCATAATCATATATCTTTAATGTATTATCAACACTTGGTGTTTTATCTTTTGCATATGAAGTTTGTGAATTATCTTCCAACACATTTGTTTTTTTTGTATATCCATATACATTATAGGCTTTTCCAAATCCAAGTATAATTATAAAAATTATGCATACTGTCAAAAATTTAAATTTTTTTCTCATTTACATCATTCCCCTCATTAAATTAAATATAAAAAATAAAATAAAACTAATTCCAAAAAATAGTATACATTTTTTTATAACTTTTCCACTATCCATTGGCACTATTCCTACAACTTTTTTTGTCTGTCCATTCATTGCAAATGTATACATTTTTTCTTTAAATTTTATATTTAACATCCATACTGGTAATAATGCATATTCAACTTCTCCACTATTAATATTTACATCACTATTATCAACAGTTACTGAATTATACCCCCTTATTGTAGATTTTAATTCATCTACCATTGTATTTTTCATTCTATTTTTTGCCCTATCATATACTTCATCTTTATTTAAATCATATTTTTCTGCTAAAAAACCAGATAAATATGATCTATTAAATGGTTTAAATTCACTATAATTATATGGTTCTATTGAGTCCATTATTTCATCTTTGAATTTAGTTGAACTGTCTACTGGTAAATCTTCTATCTCTAATTCTCCACTTCTTGTACATCTAAATGTTGATGTTTCTGTATAATCATAATTCCCAGAACTCCATCTTCTTATTTGAGTTGCCCTAGATTGTATATTTCCATTCATTTGACTATCATAAAGCCAAAATGGTATATATACACCTGTTATTTTTTCTATGTTTTTTTCATCATGAAAGTCAGATGGTGCAAACCATCTTTTCTTTACATTCTTTTTAAATTCTTCTATTGCTTCTTCTTTTGTTGTTTTAAATGGAATTAATTTATCTGGCTTAAACTCACCTTGAAGTCTATTTTTCATAATTGTAGTATTTCCACAATATACACAATGTGTTGCAACAGTATTAGCATCTGTAACAACTGTTGCACCACAATTAGGGCATGTATATTCGTCTATTTCAAAACCTAAATTTTCCTTTGTTTCTTTTTCTTGTTGCTTTTCAAACTCCCCTATTTCATATGAATTACCACAATATTCACAATCCCATTTTTGTGTTGTTGGATTAAATTTTACATTTGCACCACAACTTGGACATTTGTTACCTACTGTAATCTTCATTTGTTTTTCTCCTTTAGTTTAACTTATTTCCACAATTTGGGCAAAACTTTGCACCATTTTCTACTTTTTTACCACAATTAGAGCAAAAAACTTTTTCAGGCTTTTTTTGTCCACAGTCTGGGCAGAAATTTCCTTTTACTTGTTTCTTGCAATTTGGACATTCCCACATATCTGATGTTGAACTATTATTGTTTACTGATGAATTACTTGTATTTTGCCAAGGAGCTGTAGTAGCACCTCCCATTACACCTCCTGATGCCATATTAGCCATTCCAATTCCCATAAATCCTGTTGTTGCGCCATTTGCATTATTAGCTGCATCTTTCATTGATTGAGCATATGCACCAACCATTGTTCCTTGTTGCATATATGCATTTGAACTTAATTCATAATTATTAATTTTTTCTTGTGATGCATCATCTAATGTTACTGATTCTATGTTAAATCCTTCTATTGAAATTCCTCTTCCTTTAATTCTATTATCAAAATTATCTTGAGCCATAATTTCTTTTATTTTAGCTTTTTGACTTGGTAATGCACGTACAGGAATTTTATTAACATATCCTAATTCATTTAATACTTTTTCAAATGAGTCCATTACTTCACTTCTCATTTGTTCTAATAATTGATCTTTTTTATATACTTCACTCATTCCTGCAATTTCACTCATAAATGTAGCTGGATTTGTTAATTTAAATGTATAGTTCCCAAAACATTTTATATTAACTGCTAATGGTAAAAGCTCTCCTGTCATTTGATTTGGAATTGCATGTGACCAATCATCATACATAACTGGTGTTGGTGTTCCAAATTTATTATTTATAATTTCTTTTATATTAAAGAAGAATACTGCTTGTTGCTTACTTGAAGCTCCATTATATGTGAATCTTTCCCACATTTCTTTAAACATTCCTTTAAATTCACCCTCAAACATTGATGGTGTAGATGATGTATCAAATTTATAATATCCTTCTTCTGCTGTTGCATCTATTACTTTTCCATTATCATATATAATAGCACATTGACCTTGTCCTACTATTATTGTACTTCCATTTGATATAACTCCATTTTTAGTTGTTTTTTTCATCATTAGTATATCATTTCCCATTTCTTCACATCTGATTGCTTCTTTCCATTGATCATGTAAAGTACTTCCTATTGCACTTACTGCTGCTTTTATTAATCCCATTTTTATTCCTCCTAATTTTATATTTATATATTTTTATTTTATCATTTGTATTCTTTTTTTGCAATGTATAATCCTTATTTTTCATTTTTAAAATTTTTTTTAGTTTTTTTGTTTTTTCTATTGACAAATATTCACAATTGTCTTATAATAATTATTGTCGTAAGACATAAGCCAGTTTACATTTATGCAGATGTGGCGGAACTGGCAGACGCACAGGACTTAAAATCCTGTGGTTGAATAAACCGTGCCGGTTCGATTCCGGCCATCTGCACCATAAGAGCATCAAGGAGTTCAGAGAATTAGCCTTGATGCTTTTATAATAAAATTGATAGAATTTTCTAGCAAATTTCTAACAATTTGAAATATTTATCTAATTAGATGTATTAGAGTCCAGATCTAATATATCTTTTTTATTTGTGTTAAAACTTAATGCATTTTCAATAGCTGTAGCAGATTTAATCTTTGTACTCGAATCTAAATGTGCATACCTTTCTGTTGTTTTAGAACTAGAATGTCCTAGCCAATCTTGTATTTCTCTTAAAGATATTCCTTTTTTCAAAAGTAAAGTTGCACAACTATGTCTTAAATCATGAAACCTTATTTTTCTTAAATCATTATTCTTTAAAATTTCTTTAAATTTATGACTTACATAGTCAGGTTTTCTTAAATTACCCATTTCATCTACACAAACGAAATCTTTAAATTGTTTATTGTAACTTTCTTTAAATATAGACATATAGTATTCTTGCATTTTTCTAGTGTATAGTAAAAGTTCTTCAATTTCTTTAAATAAAGGTAATGTTCTATAACTAGATTTATTTTTAGTTTTTCTTTTAGTAATTGTTTTAGTTTTTGTTTTACTATTTTCGTTTTCATCTGTAACTGTTACTACTTTATGACTTATTGTAATTGTTTTATTTTCAAAATCTATTGCAGACCACCTAATACCTAAAACTTCACTTCTTCGTAATCCATAGAAAGCAGTTAAATAAACAATTAATTCTAAAGGTGTGTCTTTTACAAATTTAAATAAATTGTTTAGTTCTTCTTCATTATAATAGTCAGCAATAAATTGTTCTTGTTGTGGTCTACCAACTTTTATAGCTGGATTACTTTGTATTAAGTCTGTTTGTACGGCATAATCTAATGCTTTTCTAATATTAGCATGATATTTCACAACTGTATTTCCTTTTAATCCCTGTGAATATAACCAATTATAGAAATCTAAAATATGGACAGGTTTTAAATCTTCTAACATTACTGGATTTTTAGTAAAATATTCTTTTGTTCTGCCTTCAATTTGCCTTTTATAACCTGTATATGTAGATTCTTCTACTTGATGTTTTATCATATCAAGCCATTTAATCATAAAGTCTGCAAATGATATTTGTACTTTTTTATCTTCTATTTTTGTAGTTGCAATTGTTTCTAATTTGTTTATAAATTCATCTCTTATTTGAATAAGTTTCTTTTCAGCTTTTTTCTTACTTTCATTTTCTTTAAATCCTGTAGATACCCATTTCATTTTTCTAATACCATCTAAATAGTAAGTTAATACTGTATAAAAAGTCTTATTCTTAATTGTTAAATACGCTGTTATGTTATACATTAAAATCTCCTTTCTTAATTTTAAACAGTATTTTTATTCAGTTAAAAAAGCGATAACATTTATCTTAGGTATTCTGTAAAGCTTTCCAACTTTAATTGCTTTTATAGTACCTTTTCATACTAATTCGTATGCTGTTTGTCTACCAATATTACCTAGCATTGCTCGTAGTCCAGATACATCAACAACATCAGGATAATCAGCAAACATTTCTTGTGTGTGATTGTTATCTTTCACTTCTGTTCCTCCATTTCTTGTAAAATCAAAATTTTGCATATAGTTTTTAGTAGATTTTTTTAACCGTCCTATCTACTTAAAGGAATATTATAGTTAGTTTTACCTACATAGGTGCTCTGCATACTGAATCTGTAACAAGCAAAGCTCTAACAGCTTCAGCAATTTCACCTCTCCGTTACCAACCGAGCGACTCCTCAACATCATGTTAAGCCAAGCCGAAGTATCATTATAATGTTCTATAATACTGGTGTTATGACACTAAATTTTAGCGTATTTTTCAATGTACTTTTATAGTTTTACAATTTTTCATTGCAAAACTATTGTAATTATGATAGCATTATAGTATAATAATTATAGATTGTCAATAACAAATTATAAAAAAATAAAAATTGTTAACTATAAATTTGGAGGAAGTATTGAAATGAAAGCAAATTTGCCAGAGAAAAATTTTTTTGATAGTTTTTATATTTGGTTTAATAAAGAAAAAAGAGAAGAATATTATTCAACACCTTTATATCTTTATAGTGTAAATAGAAAAGATGATTTTGAAAATAGACTATTAACATTATATTTTGATAAAAAAGAAGTTAAAGAAAGAACTAAAGAAGAACAAGGATTAAAATATCCTGGAAATATGTACTTTCCTTATGTAGAAAGATTTGGAATGTTTTTATTAAGATTTTTAAATGCTAATTTAGAAACATATGAATCAGCTTATGAAACTTTCTTCTTTGCCTATGGATTTGAGATATTAAAAGATATAGATGAAAATTATACTTTTGAATTAAAAGGAAAATATGAAAACGATGAAGTATATTTAAAACAGATGGAAAAAATATACAATGACTTACAATATAAAATACAAGAAATACAAGAAGAAATGAAAGCATTTGTAAACTATGTATTTAACCTTGATGAACAAGAAGAATTAAAAGAATATACGCATAGTCAAAGATTTGCAGTATATTTAATTAAGCATAAAGGACAAGCACATACTTATAATAGAAATGACAATATTATTCAAGATAGCTATTCAAATAAAAATTTGGAATTATCACATTTGAATGATAAGCAATTATTAGATAGTTTTAAGAATAACACAATGCTTGTTTCAATGATAGATACACATCAAAGTAATGACTTATCTGCTATATGCTATGCAGTATTAGAAGAATTAGTAAAAACAACTAATAATCCAATTAAGAAATGTCAAAACTGTGGAATGTATTTTATTCCAAACTCAAGACTTGATGAGATCTATTGTGATTATCCAAAAGCAAACGGTAAAACTTGTAGAGAACAAGGTGCAGTACAAGCTTATAACGAAAGACTAAAACAAAATAAAGCATTAGCAGAATACAGAAGATTATACCAATTAAAGTCTATGGCTGTTGGTAGAAATAAAGATAATAAACAAATGAAAAAAGATTTTGATAAATGGAAAAAAGATGCTAAAGACAGAGTTAATAAATTAAAACATGGAGTTTTAACAGAAGATGAAGTATATGAGTGGTTAGTAAATAATAAATAGAAGCTGGTGAAAGAATGGATATTGAAGAAATTGCAGTATTAGCAGTTAGAAATGAAATAGTAAAATATAGTGATACATTAGTAGCATATATTGATACAAAAGAAAAAACTCCAATGTGGGATGGATATATATATGTATATAGGCAAAATAGTAAATATAAGGCTAATAATGAATTTGAAGGAAAAATAGGAGTACAAGTCAAAGGGAAAACTGTAAAAAAATTATCGAATGGTAATAGTAAATATTCAATTAAGGTAGACTATTTACGAGCATATCAGAAAGATAAAAAGGGAATATTATTATTTGTTGTAGAAATAATAGATTATGCTCATACCAAATTGTTTTATGCGAATTTATTACCGGTTGATTTAGAAGAAATTTTAAATAAAGTTAAAGAAAATCAAGAAGAAATAAGCATTGATATAAAACCCATAAAGGAAAAAAGTTCATCCTCATTAAAAATGATTTGTTTAAATTTTTTAAAAAATGCAAATGAACAAATAAATATTGCAATAAAAAGTATTGATGAAATTAAAGATATAAAGGAAATCAAGATACCTATAATAGGCGAAGAAAAATATATGGAAGATTATTTATTTAATAATGATATATATTCATATGCTATTGATAAAGAGACTAATGAGAAAATTGCACTTCCTAAATTAAAAGAATTAGAAAAGTTTTCAACCAATAAAGTTAATGTATCTGTAAGTGGTAGAGAATATTATAATAACATCACATTTGTGAAAAATAAAAATGAAGAATATATTATTTATGGAAAGTCTACTAAAATATATTTGAGTGAAAATAAAATAACATTTAAGATTAAAGGTAATGTTTATGAGAGAATCCGTGATATTAACTTTATAGTTAATCTAATTAATAGTAAAGCAATAACAATAGATGGGAAAAATATAGTATTGCCTGTACAAGTGGAAGACAAACAAGAAAAAGAATATATTAGTAATATAAAAAATGACTTAATTAGATTAGAAAAAATAAAATGTCTATTTGATAAATTTAATATTAAATTTAATATAGACTTAGATAATCTAAGTGACAAAGATTGGAGAAATTTAGATTTATTTATACATATAAATGATGGAAAACCGACTAAACAAGTTCAAGAATCTAAATTATATAATATAGAAATAGCAAACTATAAAATAGCGTTTATAGCTTTAGTAGATGAAAATAAAAACATAAAAGTATATAATTATTTTTCTGATTTGAGTAATGTAGTAAAAGTATTTTATTATGATGAAAATGAAAAAGAAATTTTAGTTAGTCCATATATAAATATGAGTAAAAAGAACTTATTAGAATATTCAAATGTTGATATAGATATAATAAAAGAAACATTTAATTCTTTAGATAGTAAAGAAGAAACGATAGAAAGATATAATTTATGGATGCTTGAAGTAATAAAAGCTTATGATGAAAGTAATAATATAAAATTTTTAGAATTAGCAGATTATATAAATGAAAGAATATTAGAACATAGAGATAATGCAGTTGATATTATTAATAAAATGCAAATAGTAAAAAGAAAAAGAGCATTGAATTATAAAGAGAAAGATTTAATTTATGATTTAAAGGATGCAGAAGATGATTTAATAATACAATGTGGAATTGCTATATTGTTAGATAATAAATCTGATTATGAAAGGTTTTTCTCTAAATTATCTGAAAATGAGAAAAATGCTTTTAAAGAATTTCCTATTTACAATTTATTAGATAAGGAGGATATATGAAAAATTTAGAAACAAATCGTATAGAAAATAAAGAACAACTAAATGAAGATTTTGAACAAGAAGTTATTGCCTTTCTTAATTACAAAGAAGGTGGAATAATTTATGTTGGAATAAATAAAAACGGACAAGTTGTTGGAGTTGACAATACTGATTTAACACAACTACAAATAAAAGACAGAATAAAAAATAATATACAACCTTCTACTTTAGGATTATTTGATGTAACTGTGGAAACAATAGACAATAAAGAAGTAATAAAAGTTATAATATCAAGTGGAACTGAAAAACCTTATTATTTAAGAAAAAAAGGAAGAACTCCAGAAGGATGTTATATTAGAGTTGGTAGTAGCAAAGAGCGAATGACAGAAAGAATGATAGATGATATGTATGCTAGAAGAATTAAGAATACATTAAAAGAAATTGATTCCCCTAGACAAGAGTTAACATTTAATCAATTAAAAATTTATTATGAAGAACACGGATTAAAATTAAATGATAACTTTTTACAGAATCTTGATTTACTAACAAGTGAAGGTAAATACAATTATAATGCATTTTTACTAGCAGATGAAAATACTGTTTCTATAAAATTAGTAAAATATGTTGGAACAAATAAACTTGAACTATTAGAAAATATGGAATATGGAAATCGTTGTTTAATTACAGCTACACAAAGAATATTAGACAGACTTGAAGTTGAAAATACTACATATGCCAAAATAGAATATTTTGAAAGAAAAGAACAAGAAAAAATTGATAGCAAAGCATTAAAAGAAGCTATTATAAACGCAATTGTACATAATGATTATTCTTATGGGAATTCTCCAATAATAGAATTATATTCTGATAGAATTGAAATAACATCTGCAGGTGGTTTGCCACAAGAATTATCACAAGAAGAATTTTTAGAAGGTGTTACTGCACCAAGAAACAAAGAACTTATTAGAGTATTTAAAGATGTAGATTTAATTGAAAATATCGGTTCTGGAGTTTTAAGAATTTTAGATGCTTATGATAAAAGTTGTTTCAAATTTATGGAACATTTCTTGAGAGTTTCTTTTAAATACAAAGAAAATCCATTTGAATATGACTCTAAAAATAAAGTGTCAACAGATGACACAATAAATGACACATTAAACGGCACAATAAAATTAACTAAAAATGAACAACAAATATTAAATTTAATAATAAATAATAATCAAATAACAAGAGAAGAAATTGTAAATGAAACTAATCTTTCAGATAGAACTATATCAAGAGCAATAAAACATTTACAAGAAGTAAAGATAATAGAAAGAGAAGGTTCAAAGAAAACAGGAAGCTGGAAAATCTTAAAGTAATTTATAAAGGGAGAACGATTATAATGGTAAATTTAGAACTATATAGAATATTTAAAGTTGTAGCAGAAGAAGAAAATTTAACGAAAGCAAGTGAAATTTTACATATTTCACAACCAGCAGTAACTAAACATATTAAAAATTTGGAAAATGAATTACATGTTCAACTATTTAAAAGAAGTAAGTATGGAATGATATTAAATGAAAATGGAAAAAAATTATATTCACAAATAAAAGATGCTATTGATGTTATTTTAAAGGCAGAAGCTATATTTAATATGCATTCAAATATAAATTTAGGTGTACATGTAAATATGCCTAGCAAAATTTATAATAGTGCGATTTTGAAATTTTATGACGACTATCAAAATAGTATTATTAATATACATCAATTAACAGCTGAAAATATGTTTTCAATGTTAGAAAAACAAAAAATAGACCTTGCATTCTCAAAAAAATACAGTGATGAAATATATAATTCAAAGGAAATTAAATTTATAAAAATTGGAGAACTACATGATGTATTTATTGTAAATGCTAATTCACAGTATTTAAATAAAAAACTTTCTAAAAAGGATTTAAGAAATACAACAATTTATACATTGAAAAAATTTTCTAGTGCATATCAAAATTTAATAAAAGAGCTTGAATATAGCGAAAGCGATACAATTAATGTCGATAACGTCAACTATACTGCAATGCTTGAATTATTAAAAGTTAGAGATATAATAACTGTTATAACTAAAGAATATGTAGAAGAAAAAATAGCCGATAATGAATTATGCGTTTTAGATGTTGGTTTTTCACTTCCAAATGCGGAATTTGGATTGTACTATAATGTTAATAATAAATTTAAAGAATTAAATGATTTAATTGAAATTTTAAAAAATAATTGCAAAGTATAACTTCAAGTTATATTTTACAAACAAATATGTATTTTACATAATGTCAACATCCTCTTATAATTAAATTGACGGAAGTCAAACTTATTATAAAGGGGAATTTTTATATGGTGACAAATTTTTCATTAAATGATAATACTCAAAAAGAAATATTAAACCACCTAGAAATAACATCAAAATTACTAAGTAAAGTAGGAACAGAATTATCTGGAACACAAAAGGAAAGTATGATATATGCAATGCCTGATTTAGGAATAGCACAAAATGGTACAAGAATGTTAGGTGGATTTTACACAGGTTCTTGCTATTCTTGGGATTCTGATGTTCCATTTATTCCTGTAGATGCAACTGTGAATGTTTGTGGTACAGTGGTTTATCGATTAAAGCAAAAAATAACGCCACAGGAGTTTCAAAGAAGATTAGATGGAGTTATGAAAAATAGAGAAATATATTTAAAATATGCAACAACACATCTTCCATCACAAATATTGGATTCAATTGATTTAGAAAGAGAAGATAAATTTTATTGGAATTATAATGTAGGAAATCATTTTGCAATTTTGGCAGAACAAAATGGAGAAAATTCTGAACTTCCAGAAGGTCAATATATGATAGTTCATGCTTCTGCAATAGAATTAAAAAAAGATAACTTAAAATATGGCTTATATCCTGTAGAAGGTAACTGGTATTATGATGATATTCAAACAATATATGATGATAAAGAAAATAGATATTTAAGATATATTTATGGAAAAAAAGCTGATCAATTTTCAGAATTAGCTAATATATTACAAAGAATAAATAAAGATAGAAATAGATATTTTTGTAATGCTGTTTTAGGCGAATTGGCAGGTGAAGAAGTTATTAATTTAAGTCATTATGGAATGCCTACTAAAAATGCTATATGTATAGGTTGTCAATGGGAACAAGATAACTTTACTTTATTAACTGCACCTGGAAACGACATTTATTTAGTCCATCCTGATTTATCTTCTAAAAATACAATAAAATTAAAAGATAAACAAATTACTCTAACACCACATGGCTGCGGTGTAATGCTTAAAAATAGTAGTGATACAATTGAATATTTAGCTGATGGAATACTAATTGGAAATAAGCATTTCAAAAATGGAGAAAGTATTAATATTGGAAATGATGTATTGGTAAGAACAAATGGTATGTATTCAGAACAGGTAAAACAACATATAGAAAAAGTCTTGGACACATGTCCTGGAACAATTTATGGTCAAATTCACCAGTTATTTGCAAGGACAAAATATGGAGACTTTGATTATAGTAGAAGAGATATAGAAAGAGAATAGATAGGAGATTTTTATAATGGAAATATTATTAACAAGACATGGTCAAACGGAATGGAATTTATTAAAAAAAGTACAAGGAAAAGCAGATATAGAATTAAATGAAAAAGGAATCCAACAAGCAGAAGAAACAAGAGATTTCTTGAAAAATGAAAAAATAGATTTAATTCTATGTTCTCCTTTAAAGAGAGCCTTACAAACTGCTGAAATTATTAATCAAGGAAGAAATATTAGGATGATAATAGATGAAAGAGTTTCAGAAAGGGATTTTGGAGAATTTGAAGGAATGCCTAATACTGACTTTGATTTTAATGCTTTTTGGAGTTACAAGCAAAATTTAAAATATGATAAAGCAGAAAATATAAAGGACTTTTTCGGAAGGGTATATGATTTTTTGGAGAGCATCAAAAATGAATATGCTGGAAAAAGAATATTAATAGTGGCACATGGAGGTATTAGTATACCAGTTAAATGTTATTTTGAAGGAATACCAAATGCTGAAACACTATTGCCATTGTGCTTAGGAAATTGTGAAGTTGCAAAATATTCTTATAAAGAATTAGAATTAGAAAGATAAATATTATAGAAATCTGCCACATATAGTGGCAGATTTCTATAATTCAAAATTCCAATCTTTTTCTTCCTCATATTCAATCTGTTTTTCTGAATCAAGATAAATATTATTTTCAAATTCAAAATCCTTAATAAATTCATCTTCAGAAGATACTGAAAACTTA
>ERZ773143.269-NODE-269-length-63975-cov-9.040754_pt1 | contig 63975 bp, 48 predicted proteins | sample MGYA00580852_ERZ773143 | MGnify/ENA primary metagenome ERZ773143 (study PRJEB29015, sample SAMEA2737853) | human gut metagenome | biome: human gut; feature: human-associated habitat; material: faeces | place: China | collected 2012 ... | reverse complement strand
GGGAGAACGGGCCTTGAAATTAGGTGCAGGCGGCGTGATCTGTTTCGCCAATGATTTGCTGCCGATAGATGCCAGAAACTGGTATATACCGGCCGGGCTGTTGTAAAATTATCAATAAGTATTTTAAGGAATAACCTTTGCTGATTTTGAATGTGAGATTCAAGGCAGTAAGGGTTATTTTATATTTAGCTGAAAGTAAACGGTTTTTATTGCCGGGGAAATAAATATGTTTGAAGTTAAGACGAACTGCCTTTTGTCTTTGCCTTAGGTGTAGTATAATGAAAACATCTTTTAAAGAAAATGAGGCAGAAAATGCATTATAATGAAATAAAACAGGGTTACTTTATTGCGCGGCCCAATCGTTTTATTGCTCATATCGAGCTGGACGGGCAGGTAGAGGTTTGCCACGTGAAGAATACAGGGCGCTGTCGTGAGCTTCTGACGCCGAGAGCGGTGGTTTACGTGGAGTGTCATCATGACCCCAGGCGTAAGACAAAATATTCGTTGATCGCTGTCAGAAAGGGCAGCATGCTGGTCAATATGGATTCGCAGGCGCCGAATAAGGTGGTGGGCGAATGGCTGGCGTCAGGCGAACTGCTGCCGGGTCTTACGCTGCTGAAGCCTGAATGCAGGTATGGTGCTTCGCGCTTTGATTTTTATGCAGAAACGCAGCAGCAGCGAATGTTTATTGAGGTGAAAGGCGTGACGTTGGAGGAAAATGGCGTGGCAATGTTTCCCGACGCGCCGACAGAGCGCGGCATTAAGCATTTAGATGAGCTGGCGCAGGCGGTGCGGGATGGTTATGCCGCCACGGTGATTTTTGTGATCCAGATGCGCGGAGTGACCAGTTTTACACCGAATCGCCGCACACATGCGGCTTTTGCCGAAGCGCTGCAGCGGGCACAGCAGGCTGGCGTACAAGTGCTGGCTTATGATTGTGACGTAACGTCGGATGGCCTTAGTTTGGGAAAGCAGATTCCCTGCTGTTTTTAAATTGGGATATATGCTATAATAAAAAATCCTAGCGCTGTGCCTGCTTCAAGAGCTGGGGGCAGCATAGGGGCAGTACAGCTGAAAAAGAACGGAGCAGATTATGAGAGCTTATACGAAATTTTATATTACGCCGAAGGGCGAGAGAGCCGCCCGCAGCGGCCATCCATGGGTCTATGCAGAGGAAATAACCAATATTGAGGGCGAGTACCGGAATGGTGATCTGGTCGATGTGGTAACAAACAAAGGCAAATATTTAGGGACAGGTTTTGTCAATGACCATTCCAAGATCAGAGTGCGTCTGATTTCGACCAATACCAATGATAAATTTGACGCTGATTTCTGGGAACGGCGGTTGCGTTATGCGATCGATTATCGTCGTACTGTAATGCCAGGAGCCGATTTTAAATGCTGCCGTCTGATTTTTGGCGAGGCCGATCATTTTCCAGGTCTGACAGTAGACCGGTTCAATGACATTTTGGTTGCACAGACTTTATCACTGGGGATAGAAGTGCGGAAAGAGTTGATTTTTAACCTGTTGTACAAGATTTTACGTGAGCAGGGTGAGGAAATCAGGGGCTTGTATGAACGCAACGATGTGAAGATCCGCCTGCTGGAAGGTATGGAAGAAAATAAGGGCTGGTTTACGCTGGCCGAGGCCCCGGAACCGGGCGAGCCTTTGACAGCGATCGTTGAAAACGGGATCAAGTATAATGTAGATGTGGAGAACGGTCAGAAAACAGGCTTCTTTTTGGATCAGAAGTATAATCGTCAGGCGATTGCTAAGATCGCCCATGGTAAGCATGTACTGGACTGTTTTACCCATACCGGCGCTTTTGCTCTTAATGCTGCAGCAGGAGGCGCTGCTTCTGTAACAGCTGTAGATATTTCGGCCGAGGCAGTACAGATGACGGACGCCAACGCCTCTAAAAACGGCTTGGATAAAGTTGTTAAAGGCTTGAAGGCCAATGTTTTTGATCTGCTGTCAGAGCTGGTCAATAATAAGTCCCGGGAATATGATTTTATTATTTTAGACCCGCCGGCGTTTACAAAGTCGGGCAGTACGGTCAAAAATGCCATCCGCGGCTATAAAGAGATCAATTTAAAGGCTATGAAGCTGCTGCCGCGCGGCGGTTATCTGGCGACTTGTTCCTGCTCGCATTTTATGAAGGAAGAGCTGTTTGTGCAGATGCTGCATGATGCGGCTGCAGACGCCAATGTACAGCTTCGGCAGATCGAGGCGCGCCAGCAGTCGCCTGACCATCCGATTTTATGGAATGTCCCGGAGACGTATTATTTGAAATTTTATATTTTCCAGGTAGTTTAAGTTGTGATTTGGAGGCAAGATAATGCAGCTGCAGCAGTTATTGGAAGCTATGATCGCTTATATGGGCGGCGACGCCCGGCGGATCCAGCACTTTATTAAGGTACATGCCCTGGCGCAGTTGATCGGACGTCAGGAGCAGCTGAACGAAAGGACGCAGTTTATTTTAGAAGCTGCGGCGCTGACTCACGATATCGGTATCAAAAATGGCGAGGCGAAGTTCGGCGCCGGTAAATGCAGCGGTAAAACGCAGGAGCTGGAGGGACCGCCGGCAGCGGCAGAACTGCTGGCAAAGTTAGGTTTTGCTCCTGACGTCTGCGAGCGGGTATGCTATTTGATTGGGCATCATCATACTTATACCAATATCGATGGTATGGATTATCAGATTTTAGTGGAAGCTGATTTTTTGGTGAATTTTTATGAAGATGGCATGAGTAAGGAGGCTATCCAGACTGCCTGCGGGCGAATTTTTAAAACGGCGTCTGGTATCAGGCTGTGCCGCCAGATGTTTGGAATTTGAATGATGTATAAAAAGCACTTGCCGTAATGAAGCAGGCAAGTGCTTTTTCTGTTATAAATAATCGTGGGAGCCTGCGCCTGCAGGAGCCGAAAATGGAACAGACCCTTATGGCAGCGGCTTATGCCGACTGATCGTAAGGGTCTGTTCACTATGTTAAGGAGAGGGGAACGCTTATTTAACTGCTGTCAGATATTTGTCAATGGCGGCTGCGGCTCCGCGTCCCTCGGCAATGGCCCAGACTACCAGGCTTTGGCCGCGGCGGGCGTCGCCAGCCGCAAAAATACCGGGGATCGAGGTCATATAATCATTATCATTGGCCGCAATAGTATTGGCCTCTGATCTGGCAAATTTAAATTCGTCAAATAACTGTGTTTCAGTGCCTATAAAACCCATTGCCAGAAGCACCAGCTGAGCTGAGACTATTTGTTCTGTTCCGGCGATCTCGACAGGAATTAAACGCCCGGCTTCCTTCTGCCAGTCAATCTGGCAGAGCCGCAGCTTATCGACTTTCCCATTTTTGCCGATAAATTCCTTGCTCATGATACAGTAGTCTCGCGGGTCCTGGTGGTACAGCTCGAAGGCTTCTTCCTGCCCGTAATCAGTTTTGAAAACACGGGGCATTTCCGGCCAGGGGTTATCTGCAGTACGGGAGTGGGGCAGGCAGGGCATGATCTCGATCTGTTTTACGCTTCTGCAGCCCTGACGAATGGCTGTCGCTACACAGTCGGTGCCGGTATCGCCGCCGCCGATGACGATAACGTCTTTCCCCTTGGCGGAAACAGCTTTTTTATCCTGCAGGCTGCTGTCTAAAAAGCTTTTAGTGACGCTGTGCAGATAATCCTTGGCAAAGTGGATGCCCTGCAGCTCGCGGCCGGGGATGGTCAGATCACGCGGTACGGTACTGCCGGTACAAAGGGCGATCGCATCGAACTGTTTCAGCAGTGTTTCCGAAGAAATTTTGTGGCCGATCTCACTGTTCAGTTCAAAGGTGACCCCGGCCTCTTCCAGAAGCTTGATGCGTCGTTCTACCAGATGCTTGTCCAGCTTCATATTGGGTATACCATACATCAAAAGCCCGCCGGCGCGGTCGGCACGTTCATAAACGGTAACGCTGTGGCCTGCCTTGTTAAGCTGGTCAGCACAGGCCAGGCCGGCCGGGCCGCTGCCGATAACGGCAACTTTTTGGCCGCTGCGGTGAGTCGGCTTGTTGGGTTTGACATAGCCTTCTGCAAATGCTGTTTCAATGATATATTGTTCAAGATTGCGGATACTGACCGCACTGCCTGCCAGGCTGGCACTGCAGGCTCCTTCACAGGGAGCCGGACAGACGTGCGAGGTGAATTCCGGGAAATTATTAGTTTTATTCAGGCGCGCATAGGCGAAATGATCCAGCCCCTGATAAACAAAGTCGTTAAATTCCGGCATCAGATTATGCAGCGGACAGCCTGATAAGGCTTTGCCCAGCATTACGCCGCTGTGGCAGAAGGGAATACTGCAGTCCATGCAGCGCGCAGCCTGTTTTTGCAGTTCTTCTTTGTGAGGCAGACTGCTGGTTTTGATTTCTTCCCAGTCTTTGATGCGCTCCTGAGGCGGGCGCAGCGCAAGTTCCTGCCGTTTGTAATCCATAAATCCGGTCGGTTTACCCATTATGCCTGCACCTCCTCAAATACTTTGATCGTCGCTTCCTGCTCGCTCATACCGCTTTGCAGGTATTGGGCTACTTTTTCGGTAACGCGCTTATAATCTTTGGGAATGACCTTGACAAATTTTTTGACGTAACTGTCCCAGTCTGCCAGAATCCGGCGGGCAATACTGCTGCCGGTATATTCTGCGTGTTTTAGGATCATTTTTTGCAGCTGCATGGTATCATTGATTTCCTTCAACTGTTCCAGCAGTACGATTTCTTTGTTACAGTAGCCCGAAAAGGTACCGTCTTCATCTAAAACATAGGCAATACCGCCGCTCATGCCGGCAGCAAAGTTCCGTCCGGTCTTACCCAGAATAACGACGGTGCCGCCGGTCATATATTCGCAGCCGTGGTCGCCGACACCTTCGATAACGGCATTGACGCCGCTGTTGCGAATGCAGAAACGTTCACCGGCAATACCGGAAATATAGGCTTCACCGCTGGTGGCGCCGTAGAAGGCCACGTTGCCGATAATGATGTTTTCGTGAGGATTGAAAGGCGCTTCTGCAAAGGGATGGATGATGATTTTACCGCCGGAAAGACCCTTGCCGACGTGGTCGTTGGCATCGCCTTCGAGACGCAGGGTGATACCGGGCGGTAAAAAGGCTCCAAAGCTTTGTCCGGCCGAGCCTTTGAAGTGCAGTCTGATCGTATCTTCCGGCAGGCCGTCCAAACCGTAAAGGCGAGTGATCTCACTGCCGAGGATGGTACCGACGACACGGTCGGTATTTTTGATAGGCAGCGTGATATCGACCTGTTTTTTGCCGGCGACAGCGGTTTTGCAGATTGCCAGCAGCTCGCGGCAGTCCAGCGATTTTTCCAGCTGGTGGTTTTGTTCGGTGGTGCAGACCTGGCTGGTGCCCGGTTCTACCTCCGGTTTATAAAGCAGCGGCGCTAAATTAAGGTTTTTATTTTTCCAGTTACGCTCCGGTTTAGCCAGCAGTACTTCAGTACGTCCCACCATTTCGTCGATACTGCGGAAGCCCAGCTCGGCCATATATTCGCGAACCTCCTGGGCAATGAAGTGCATAAAGTTGACGACATACTCCGGTTTGCCCTTAAAGTTACGGCGCAGCTTCGGGTCCTGGGTAGCGACGCCCATAGGACAGGTATTCAGATTGCAGACGCGCATCATAACGCAGCCCAAAGCGATCAGCGGCGCAGTGGCAAAGCCGAACTCTTCGGCACCCAGCAAGGCGGCGATGATCACGTCGCGTCCGGTCATCAGCTTACCGTCGGTTTCCAGAGTAACACGGTTGCGCAGGTTGTTGAGCAGCAGCGTCTGATGTGTCTCCATCAGTCCCAGCTCCCAGGGCAGTCCGGCGTGGTTGATACTGGTGCGGGGCGAAGCACCTGTGCCGCCGTCGTAGCCGGAGATCAGCACTACGTCGGCACAGGCTTTAACGACGCCTGCGGCAATGGTGCCGACGCCAACCTCAGAAACCAGCTTGACGCTGATTTTGGCACGTGGGTTGGCGTTTTTCAAATCGTGTATCAGTTCGGCTAAATCTTCGATCGAATAAATATCGTGATGGGGCGGCGGTGAGATAAGGCCGATACCGGCAGTAGTCCCGCGGCATTCGGCGATCCAGGGATAGACTTTACCTCCGGGCAGCTGACCGCCTTCACCTGGTTTGGCACCCTGGGCGATCTTGATCTGGATCTCATCCGCGTTGACCAGATAATTGCTGGTAACGCCAAAGCGGCCTGAGGCCACCTGTTTGATAGAACTGCGCTTACTATCGCCGTCAGGCTGGGGACGGAAGCGGGAAGGATGTTCGCCGCCCTCGCCCGTATTGGACTTACCGCCGATACGGTTCATAGCGATCGCCAGACATTCGTGCGCTTCCTGGCTGAGTGAGCCGTAGCTCATTGCGCCGGTTTTAAAACGTTTACAGATGCTGTCTACAGATTCTACCTGTTCGATAGGTATCGGCAGCCGCTGCGGAGTGAAGGTCAGCATACTGCGCAGGTTCTGATTGGCAAAAGCACTGCTGTTCAGTTCGCTGGAAAAGCGTTTGAACATAGTGTAATCGTTTTCGCGGCAGGCCTGCTGCAGTGCAAAAACAGTCTGCGGATTGAACATATGCCGTTCGCCGCCGCTGCGCCATTGGTAAACACTGCCGGATTCATAGCTGCACAGATCAGACGCATCAGCTTTGAAGGCCGGCAGATGACGCAGCTCTACTTCTTTGGCGATCTCGTCCAAGCCGATCCCTTCCAGTCGGGAAGGTGTGCCGGTGAAATATTTTTCGATCACACAGCTGCTGATGCCGATAGCTTCAAAAATCTGGGCGCCGCGATAAGACTGCACTGTAGAAATACCCATTTTGGAAAGGATCTTGGCGATACCGTGGGTGCAGGCGTCGATATAGTTTGCGGTGGCCTGCTCTACTGTAACTCCGGTGATCATACCGTTAGAGCACATTTCTTCGATCGTTTCAAACGCCAGGTAGGGATTGATGCCGCTGACGCCATAGCCAAGCAGCAGTGCAAAATGATGCACTTCGCGCGGTTCGGCCGATTCGATAATAATGGAAGCTTTGAGCCGGCTGCCGCTTTTGATCAGATGATGATGCAGGCAGGCGCCGGCCAAAAGGGCAGGAATAGCCGCCATTTCTTCGTTCATTTCACGGTCAGATAAAATCAGAATACATTTATCCTGTGCGATCATAGCGTCAGCCTGTGCACACAGACTGTCAAGTGCGTGTTTGAGCCCTGTGCCGCCGGCGGCTACCGGGTAAAGCATCGGCAGTGTCGCCGCCTGGAATTTAGGCTGCTGGATATTTTTGAGCTTGGCCAGCTCGATATTGCTCAAAACAGGCGATTCGGCTGAAATTTGCCGGCAGCTGTCAGGCTGCGGGTCGATCAGGTTTTTCTCCGGACCGATGCCACTGGTCGTATCAGTAAACACTTCCTCGCGAATAGCGTCTATAGGAGGATTGGTGACCTGGGCGAAAAGCTGCTTGAAATAGTTGTATAAAAGCTGCGGTTCTTCGGATAAAACGGCCAGTGGAGCGTCGTTGCCCATCGCTCCCAGCGGATCTATCCCCTTAGTAGCCATTGGTTTCAGAAACTTAGTCAGGTCTTCCAGCGTATAGCCAAAAGCCAGTTGCCGTCGCAGCAGGGTTTTGGGATCGGGCTTCGGCAGCTCGGTAGTGAGCTTGATCGCATTCAATTTAATAAGGTTTTCGTCCAGCCATTTGCGATAGGGCTGTTCGGTAGCTATTTTATGCTTGATCTCGTCGTTGCCGATGATGCGGCCTGCTACAGTATCGATGACCAGCATCCTGCCCGGCCGCAGACGGTCTTTTTTGACAATGGTCGCCGGATCCAGATCGACGACGCCGACCTCGGAGGCCAGAACGATCATATCATCCTGAGTTATGTAATAGCGGGAAGGCCGCAGGCCGTTGCGGTCCAGAGCGGCGCAGATAGTGCGTCCGTCGGTAAAGGCCATGGCGGCAGGTCCGTCCCAGGCTTCAATCAGAGAATTATGGTATTCAAAAAAAGCTTTCAGATCCGGATCGATATGGGGATTTTTGCCCCACGGTTCGGGAATCATCATCATTACAGCATGCGGCAGGCTGCGTCCCGACATGACAAGAAATTCCAGACAGTTATCGAACATTCCCGAATCAGAGCCGGTTTCGTCGATGATAGGCATGATATCTTTGATCTTGCTGCCCCAGAGGCTGTTGCCGCACATCGTTTGGCGGGCGCGCATCCAGTTGATGTTGCCGCGCAGGGTATTGATCTCGCCGTTATGCATCAGATAACGGTAAGGATGGGCGCGTTCCCAGCTGGGAAAGGTGTTGGTGCTGAAACGGGAATGGACTAAAGCCATTGCTGTTTCCATAGAACTGTCCTGCAGGTCAGAATAAAAAGAACCCAGCTGCTCCGTAGTCAGCATCCCTTTATAAACGATAGTCCGTGAAGACAGGCTGGCGATATAAAAATACCTGCCGCCACGCAGCCTGCCATAGCGAATATGATTTTCGGCCTGACGGCGGATGCTGTACAGCTGTCGTTCAAAGGCATTATCGTCGATGCTCAGCCGGTCGATGATCTGTGGGCTGGCCTTGATAAAGACCTGCGCCATGAACGGCTGGCTCTGGCGTGATTTTTCACCCAGTACCTCCGGGTTGACCGGTACGTTACGCCAGCCTAAAAGCTCCTGTCCGTTTGCAGTAACAAGCTTTTCAAAATGACGCTGGGTGTTTTCTCTCTCTACAGCGTCAGGCGGCAGGAACATAAAGCCAACGGCATAATGGCCGGGCTGTGGCAGTTCGATATCGAGCTTGGCACATTCTTTGACCAGAAAGGTGTGCGGCAGCTGAAGAAGGATACCCGCGCCGTCGCCGGAATTCATATCGGCGCCTTGACCGCCGCGGTGGTCCATATTGCGCAGCACCACTAAAGCCTGCCGCAGGATCTTATTGGATTTACGGCCTTTGATGTTGGCGACGACACCCAGACCGCAGGCGTCGTGCTCGAACCAGGGATCATAAAGCCCCTGCTTGGGCGGTAATGAAGTATACATGTGATTTTCCCCTCTCAAAGCAAATTATATCTATATACAAAACTGCAAGTTTAATTATAAAATATGCAAAAAATAAATGCAAATTGTATACATTATATTTTAAAGTCTTTGATAAGCGGAATAAAATACTGTAAAAATTAAACAAAAACAGCTTGCAGCAAGTCAGCAACTGTAAAAAGACAGAATATTGAAATGTTTGTGAAAAATCAGTAAGAGCGGCTTTTGCACTATACAAAGTTTATTTAATAGTGTAATATTAAATACTGTAAGGCAATGAATATTGCAGATAGGGGAGATGAAGATGAGTAAGGCCGCAAAATTTGATGAATTTTTAAGTTCCAATAATATCAACTGTTTTTCAAAGGAAGAAATCGATAACGAAATGCACAGCATCGTTTATCGTGCCCATATGGAAGTCAGCAGTCAGAATCTGCCGACGATGATCGTGCTGGACGACAGCATCTATACGATGATCCAGGTGCGCGTTGCCGCTGGCGTTGTCAATGCCGGCAACCGCGAAGGCGTTTTGATGCATATCAACGAGCTTAATAAAAAATACAAGGTTTTTAAATACTATGAAGGCGACAACGGGGATATCTGCCTTGACAGCTGCATCACTACGACTGACGAAGGCTTTGAAGCGCCTGTTATCCACACAGTGATCGATGTTATTTTAAAACATCTGGTAGAAGAATACCCTGTCCTGATGCGTAAAGTCTGGGGCAATTAATTTATAATCATAAATAGCAATGAAGCTGTGAGGCCTTGGGTCCCGCAGCTTTTTTGTAAGGAGGAGCAAACACAGTGAACAAGTTCGGCTTGACTACTGAAGAAGCGAGCAAAGCATTATCCGAGCAGGGCAATAATGCCCTGACTCAGCCCCCGCGCGAAACCTTTTGGGATAAGCTGTGGGAGAATTTTAAAGACCCTATCATCCGGATCCTGATCCTGGCGCTGTTGGTCAACGTAGTTTTTGTTTATATGGGGCACGGAGACTGGATCGAAACGATGGGTATTTTTCTGGCCATCATTCTGGCGACTTTTGTTTCTACTTATTCTGAGTACAGCAATGAAAACGCTTTCCAGAAACTGCAGGAAGAAGCCAGCCGTATCCGCTGCAAGGTTTGGCGTGACGGCGAGCCGGTTGAGCTGCATATCGATGATATCGTCGTCGGTGATGCGGTAATTCTGGAGGCCGGCGATAAAGTTCCGGTCGACGGTATCTTACTGGACGGCGATGTGAAGCTTGACCAGGCGGCCCTGAACGGCGAAAGCAAGGAAGCCCATAAGCTTATCGCTCCGCCCGATTTTACCTGGGGCGATGGTACTATCGATTTTCTGGACGAGCATAAGCTGTTCCGCGGCAGCGTCGTTGTCGAGGGGCAGGGCATCATGCAGGCCGTTAAGATCGGCGACAGCTCTATCTACGGTCAGCTGACCCAGGAGCTGAAGGATGATGAACGTGACAGCCCGCTGAAATTAAAGCTTAAGGGACTGGCGCATCATATCAGCCAGTTTGGTTATGCCGGCGGTGTGCTGATCGCTTTGGCAGTCATGCTGCATAAAGCCTATCTGTACGGCGATTTCGGCGCTTATTTTGCTAATACGCCGCTTTTGCTGTCTGATCTGGTGCAGGCTGTTATCCTGGGTATCATCATTATCGTTATGGCGGTGCCGGAAGGGCTGCCGCTGATGATCGCGATCGTTTCGTCGCTGAATATGAAAAAAATGCTGCGCGATAACGTACTTGTGCGGAAGCTGGTCGGTATCGAAACTGCGGGCAGTCTGAACCTGCTTTTTACCGATAAGACAGGCACGATCACAAAGGGCAAGCTGGAAGTCGTACGGTTCATTACCGGCGACCGTCAGGAATACCCTGCGTTTGACGTACTGCCTGCAAAGCTGAAGGCCTTTACTTACCAAAACGTTGTGCTCAATACCTCGGCAGCCGTTTCTGACGGCGCTATGGTCGGCGGCAATATGACTGAGCGGGCGCTCAGCAACTATGTAGGCAGCTACCGTATGGAAGAAATGCTGCACCGTGATAAATTCATTCCTTTCAACAGCGCCAATAAATATTCTTGGGCGGCAGTCAGTGGTAACAGCGAGCGTTACTGCCTGGCTAAAGGCGCTCCGGAAAAGCTGATTTTGCAAACCAGCCACTACTGGGATGAGGAAGGCAACCGCCAGCCGCTGACCGAAGAAATGAAAAAAACACTGGATGACAGAATGCTGGAACTGGCAGCAGATGCGATCAGGATGCTGGCACTCTGCACCTATGAAAGCGATATCGAAGGCGATGAGCTGCCGGCAGACGGACTGACGCTGGTAGGTATTCTGGGTATTCGCGATGAAGTCCGTCCCGAAGCGATCGAAGCGATTGCTGAAGTTCAGGATGCAGGCGTACAGATCGTTATGATCACCGGTGACCGCCGCGAAACCGCGGTAGCGATCGCTAAAGATGCAGGCCTGCTGCAGCGTCCGAACGAGTTGGTCTGGACCTCGGCTGAGCTTGCGGAAATGAGCGACGAACAGGTGAAACTGGAGCTGCATAAGCTGCGCGTAGTAGCCCGCGCCCTGCCGATGGATAAATCACGGCTGGTGCGCCTGGCACAGGAGATGAACCTGGTAGTAGGTATGACAGGTGACGGCGTCAACGACTCGCCCGCACTCAAAAAAGCCGATGTAGGCTTTGCGATGGGCAGCGGTACCGAAGTTGCCAAAGAAGCCGGTGACATCGTAATTCTTGACGATAATTTCCTCAGTATCAAACAGGCGATCTTATACGGACGTACGATTTATAATTCTATCTGTAAATTCATCGTCTTCCAGCTGACGATCAACTTCTCAGCCGTAGCGATAAACTTCATAGCACCGTTTATCGGCATCGATAAACCGCTCACCATTACGCAGATCCTCTGGATCAACCTGGTCATGGATACTCTGGCGGCACTGGCCTTCGGCGGTGAGCCAGCGCTGGAAAAATACCTGCGTGAAAAGCCAAAAGACCGCAGCGCACCGATAGTCAGCAAAAAAATGCTGTCTACCATCACTATGGGCGGCGTGTATATGACCTTTATCGCGATCCTCTTTTATAAGAGCAGCTATGTCGATCATCTGTTTCGCAATGCGCCCGACCATATCTACACATATACGGGCTTCTTCTGCACATATATCTTTATGGCGGTAGCCAACGGTTTTAACGTGCGTGTTTCCGGTCTTAACCTGCTGGAGCACATCGACAAGAACAAAGGCTTCCTGAATGTAATGGCGCTGATCGTGGCGATCCAGGTGCTGCTGACCTATGTCGGCGGTCGCATCCTGCGTACGACACCGCTGAACCTGCACGAATGGAGCGTAGTTGTTTTGTTCGGTCTGTCGATCATCGTTGTTGACCTGCTGCGCAAAAGCGTTTGCCAAATGCTGGAGAAAAAATAAAAGCCAACCCCTAAACAGAGATTATAAAAAATAGGAGTGATGACTGTATGGATCCTCTCGGGTCTATCAAAGAAGTATTTATTGTTATTGTTTTGATTTTAATGAACGGCCTGCTGGCCATGCTGGAAATGGCGCTGGTCTCGGCGCGTAAAAGCCGGCTGGAGCAGCTGGCTGATGAGGGAAGCAGCAAAGCTGCGTATATTTTAAAGCTTGCTCAGGAACCGACTGAGTTTTTATCAACGGTGCAGATCGGTATCACACTGGTCGGCATCGGCACCGGCGTATACAGCGGCGCCATGCTGGCAGCGCCTTTGGAAGGACTGCTGCGTGAGATCAGCGTACTGCGTCCTTATGCCGGCGTAGTGTCGTATACCTTCGTCGTGGCGCTGGTGACCTATCTCAGTTTGATCTTAGGCGAGCTGATACCAAAAAAAATGGCGCTCAACAACCCGGAAAAGGTTGCCATGAGCTTTGCCGGTTTTATCAAGGTCATTATTACCGCGTTTAAACCGCTGACTGTCTTTTTAAGCGTTTCGACCAGGTTTTTACTGAAGGCGCTGGGGCTTAAGCCCAGTGACGAACCTCCGGTCACGGAAGAAGAAGTGCGCGTACTGCTGGAGCAGGGCCGGCTGCATGGAGTATTTAACGTCGGCGAGCAGAAAATGATCGAAAACGTTTTTGAACTGGATGACCTGCGCGTAAGCGAGATCATGACGCCGCGGACCAAGATCACCTGGCTTGACGTCAACGATCCGCTTTATAAGCACTTGGAGGTCATTGCGGAAAAACAGTATTCCTGCTATGTTGTGGCCGAAGAAGATTTGGAACACGTCCTGGGAGTTGTCTATACGAAACGGTTTTTAGCCGATGTCCTGGGCGCTACCGGCGCTTCGATGCGCAGCTCGGTGCAGCAGCCGCTGTATGTGCCTGAAGGTATGTATACCCAAAAGCTGCTGGATATGTTCAAGGACACGCGGATCAAGGTGGCGCTGGTCATGGATGAATTCGGCGGGCTGGCAGGTATGGTGACCCTGCGTGATATTATTGAGCATCTGGTCGGCGATCTGCCTTCCTATGATGAAGAATTCAAACAGGAGATCGTCGAACGTGAAGACGGCAGCTGGCTGGTAGACGGCTTACTGCCGATCAGCGAATTTAAAGACTTCCTTGATCTGGATGAGCTGCCGCTGGAAGAAAAAACTGGTTTCAATACTGTGGCCGGTTTCGTCGTTACCAATATCGGGCATATCCCGACTGCCGGCAACTACTTCCTGTGGAATGGCTACCGCTTCGAGGTTGTTGATATGGACGGCACCCGCATCGACAAAATACTGGTCGAAAAACTGCCGGAAGCGGAAGCTGCAGAGACAGATGCAAAGGACCAATAAACAGAATAATAAAGCCCCGGCCGCTGGCCGGGGCTTTATTTTTATACAGACGTTGTTTTTAAAATTTAAGGGATGCGGCACGGTCTAAAAAGCCGCGTAGAATATCGCAGGAAGCGGCAAATTTGGCTTGTTCTTCGTCAGTGAGTTCGATTTCTAAAATTTCTTCCACACCGTTTTTGCCGATAACGCAGGGGACGCCTGCCGCCACATCGTGCTGACCATATTCGCCGCGCAGCAGGGTCGAGCAGGGCCAGACAAGCTTCTGATCGTGGAAGATCGCGCTGATAAGCATTTTGGCCACATTGGCGATACCAAATTCGGTGCAGCCTTTGCCGTCGATTTCAATATCACCGGCTTTTTTGACCTGCGTTTGCAGATCTTCCAGGCTAATTTCTGCCAAAACCGGACGTTCCCGGCGCAGCTGCAGAAAGGGCTTGCCGCCGATAAAAATGCGTGACCAGACGATAAAGCTGGAATTACCATGCTCACCCATACAGAAGCCGTGAATAGAACGGCGGCTGTAGCCGGTGACCTTGCTGAGTACCCGCAGCAGGCGATAGGTTTCCAGGCTGGTGCCTGTACAGAAGCAGCGGGAAGGCTGCCAGTCCATCTGCCGGCGGATGTATTCGCAGATGATGTCCGCAGGATTGGAAATACTGATCATGATACCGCGAAAATCGACCTGTTTTAAATGTGAAACAACTTCGTTGGCCATTTTGATCGAATCGTCGAACATATCCAGCCGGGTCTCACCGGGTCGACGGCTGCGGCCAAAGGCCATGACCATGATATCGGCATCGTGCAGCTCTTCATAGGAGCCGGCGCGGATACTGACATCTTTGCCGCACAGCGAGCCGCTGACACAGTCATCCAGATCCAGCGCCTGACCGATAGCTTTTTCTTTCAGGATATCTATCAGGACGATATCGTCGGCTTCACCGGATTGGATCAGTGCCAGTGCGACATGTGAACCAACGTGGCCGGCACCGACGATAACAACTTTACGGGTCTTGAACATAAATATTCCTCCTCTGCGATAAATGATTACTTATAGTATAACACTTTTTAGAAACATTGTTGAAATGAAGAAATTTACTGATTTTAGGAATAAGTTATTATTGGGCAGCAATCACAAAAAAGAACGGCAGCTATTGCTGCCGTTCTTTGATCATTATTTAAGCTGTTTACGTTATTGGATAACGCCGCCGGAAACAGTACCGATGATTTCTATATCCTTCATCGTAGCCTTATTGGCTTCAGTAACTTCTTCGGCCAGGACGGTGAAGTCTGCCCATTTTCCGGTCTCGATCGAACCGAGCCTGTCTTCCAGATGCAGCAGCCAGGCGGCATTTAAGGTGATGCAGCGCATTGCTTCATCGGCGGTCAGGCACTGGTCTTCACCATAAACTTTACCGCTGATGCCGGATTTGCGGTTGCAGGCGCACCAGGCGGAAAAGAGCGGATTGACCTCTGTGATCGGGTCGTCGGAATGCACGCCGAAGCGGACGCCGTGGTTGACAGCGCTGCGCATCGGCTCCATGCGTTTGACCTCGTAAGGCCCTACGGTGTATTCAGCATGGACGTCGCCCCAATAGTACAGATGGTTGGCGAAGAAATTAGCGCCGATATTCAGTTCATGCAGGCGTGCCAGCTGGTTTTCAGTTGCCAACTGCACATGCTCCACAGTATGGCGGTAGATGCTGGTTGGGTTTTCTTCCCGCAGGCGTTTTACTACGCGCAGTACCTGCTCGGTAGCGCCGTTGCCGTTAGTATGGATAGAGACCGAGTAGCCGTGTTCCTCACATTCCTTCAGGATATCGAACATGGTATCGTCGTCGTAGATCAGCTTGCCGTTTTTGGCGCCGCTGTAATATTCCTTATTCAGTAAATTGGCAGTATAGCCCTGGATCGAACCGTCAGCCAGAATCTTGGCGTGGTTAAAAATGAAACGGTCATTTTCGATCTGCTGACGCAGCTGCTGCAGGCCATTCCAGCCGCCGAAGACACCATCCATATTTTTACTGTAGAAAGGTTCCACAACAAAACGTACAGGCAGCTGTTCTTTTTTCAGAGCGTTAGTATAACCGTCAATAGCCTTCGGGGTCAGGATAAAGCCGAAAGCCTTATCAGCGATCGTGGTGCAGCCGTTGTGTTTGGCCAGCTTGGCGATATAACGGGTCGCTTTTTCGGCGGTTTCCGCAGCGTCGCCGCTGATCCGCATACCGCCTGCCTTTAAAACATAGGACATAAATTCGGGTTCGGCAACGTTGCCGTTGCAGCTGCCGTCCGGATAACGGCCGATATTGTCGTCGTGGACAGCATCGATGCCGGACAGCTCGATCGCACGGGTATTGACGGTCATCAAATGGCCGGAAGCATGGTTCAGGCAGATGGGTACAGTGCTGGAAACCTGGTCGAGCCATTTGCTGTTGATGTTTTCCAGCTTGGCGTCGCCCAAGATCAGCGGATCGATACCATAAGTACTGAGCCAGTTCTGATCGTTATATTTACCGGGGTTCTTTTCTATTACCTCACGCAGCTTGGCAATGATCTCGTCCGGCGTTTTGCAGCCTCTGGAAATCTCGCCGTCAGCAGTATGCCGGTCAAAGTAGCCGATATAAACATAATTCATATTATACAGGCCGCTTTGCTGAGCGTGCATATGGGCTTCGATAAAACCGGGATAAATAACATTGTTGATAAACGTATCATTGATCTGATAAGAAGCAGCATGCGCTTTAAAATAAGCCTCCATATCGATAAAATCACCGACTGCGATAATAGTGCCGCCGGCAACGGCAACACATTCTGCCCACGGCATCTGCGGGTTCATGGTCACTACCTTCTGCGCGCGGTAGATAGTAACCTGAGCGTTCTGAAAGACTACCGGATCGGAAATCACCTGAAAATTTGCGGACATATACATAAGATCACCTCATTATAAATTTACTGATTAACAGTTAAAATCATTTAGTTATTTTTTCATTGGGCAGCGGTCCGGTGCTGAGCCAGAACAGAGCGCAAATGAAGCCCAGGACATACAGGCCCAGCTGAGTGGAATTTTGGCGGGTGCTGCGGTTGATAGCGGTCAAGACAGCGGCGTCATCGGCATTTGCCGCTTTATCCGCAATATATTTTGCGAAAGCAGCGTCCGGCATAAAGCCGATGGAAGCCTGCTCGCTGATAACGGTTTTGGAAGTACTGCTCAGATCGGCGCTGCTCAAAGCGGCGTCCTTAAAAGTACCGGTGATGGAAAACAGCATGACTACGCCCAGAATAGCGACGCCGATCGCCTGACCGACATTGCGGGTCGCGGTCTGGATACCGCTGGACTGCTGAGCGTCGCGGGCATTGACTGCTCCTGCGATGATATTGGAAGACTGTGAAGCAACAAAGCCCTGCCCGGCGCCGAAGAAGAACAGGCCCACATACATCAGCCAGTTAACTCCGTAAGGATTTAAGGACAACGCCATCGGGATCGTCGAAAGGGCAACCATAGCGATACCCGTGCGGCAGATCTTTTTCGGCGAAGCATCGGGACTGAACTTGGGGATACCCATAGAGAACACGATCATCGGGATCGCCATAGCGCTCATGGCTATACCGGTCATAATGGCGCTGAAACCGGCGACCAGCTGCAGATAAGTGATGACCAGGAAGAACGACCCGCCGAAGCAGAGGAACAGCATCGCTGTAAGATACAGTCCACTGCGTACCTGCGGCGTCGTTAAGAAGGAGGAAGGAATAAGACAGGAACCATAGGTTTTTTCAACATTACGTTCGATACGGACCAGGAGCACCAGAGTGATAAGCCCCAGCAGCGCGATAAACAAAGCCGGTGACATACCGAACAAAACTAACGGACTGCCGCCGATAACAGGCGGCGCGATCGGATCGATCAGGCCCCAGACTGGGATCTTGCTGATACCGATGATCAGTAAAAACAGGCCGGCAACGGCAACGACCGTACCTTTCAGGTCAAAACGCACTTTTTGTTCGGGCAGCGGAACATCGCCTACCAGCAGCGAACCTACAAAAACGATAGTAAAATAAACGGCCATGCAGCTAAAGGCTATGCGCCAGTCAAAAGTATCGATCAAAAAACCGGCGGCGATAGGGCCGAGGCAGGAAGCGATACCTGTAGCAGCGCCGATAGCCCCGAAAGCGAAAGCGCGGTCATTGCCCTGATACAAACCGGGGATCAGCCCGAGTACAGAAGGGATAAGGAAACTGGCGCCGATACCGACCAGCAGACGGCCGCCCCAGGTGAACATAAAAATGTTGCCGGAGAAAGCTACGACAAGTTCGCCGACGGCGCACATCGCAGCGCCGATGCGGAAAGTTTTTTTCCAGCCGACGATCAGGCCGACCATACCGCCGACGATCATCAGGCAGCCGGCGCACAAAGAATAAATAATGTTGGCCAGCTGGATGTCTGACATTGTCGCATTAAGACTGGCCAGCAGGGAAGCTGTAGCAACGGTAAGCACCGAATTATCGCCGGAAGTGCCGATCTGGGCCATGACCAGAGGAAAGAGACCGAGAAACTTGTATTTGCTGATAGTAGAGCTAGTAGACATAATGACCTCCCCAAAACTTTAGAATTTAAATATCTTGCAAGATTTCTTCTTGTCTTTATTGTAAAACCTGGGGTAGAATAAGTATAATACTAGTTATTGTATGTACTCATAAGCTATTTGTTATGAAAGGTGACGGTCATGGATCTATTACAGCTCAAGTATTTTAAAGTAGTCGCCGAACAGGAACACATCACCAAATCAGCCAAGCTGCTGATGGTATCACAGCCCTACCTGAGCGCTATCGTTGCCCGGCTGGAAGAAGAAATGGGCGGGCAGCTTTTTGACCGCGACGGACGTAACGTAGTGCTGAACGAATACGGCAAGATCCTGCTGCATCATGCCAACGAAGCCCTGCAGCATCTGGAGGACGCCAAAAAGGAAATCGCCGACATGCGCTCGCGCGATACTAAATACATACGTCTTGGCAGCAGCAGTACCATGCTTTCCAAACGCTGGCTGGTGGATTTTCTTAAAGAACATGACGATATCAGGCTGGCGCATCTGCTGGCAGCGCATAACGAGATCATGGACGGACTTCTGAGCGGCCGCTTTGACTTTGGGCTGACAACGGGCAGGCTCGATCATCCTAAAATTATTTCAGTGCCGCTGTGGAAAGACCGTTATACACTGCTGGTCGGAGCCAGGCACCCTATGGCCCGCCGCCGGAAGATCTATCTGCAGGATATCCAAAACGAAAAGATCTGCGCCCTGCCGGAGGATCAAAGCAAGCTGCGGATCGTTGACGAGCTGTGTAAAAAAGCCGGCTTCGAGCCGGACTTTGTCCTGGAAGGCAATGTTGAGCTGCTGAGCGACTATATGCGCGAAGGGCTGGGCGTTTCTTTTGGACTGGCGAGCGTCAGAGATGCTTACCGTGATATCCGTTCCATACCGCTGGTTGACGAGATCGGTGAAGCCAGTATTTACCTGTCGTGGTGCGGTGAGCGTTATCTTACCAATTCCATGCTGACGCTGCAAAGCTATCTGCGGGACGTAGGCAAACAGATAGAAGCTGAAAGGTAAATTGCTTCATAGTATAAAAAAATAACGTATAAATAAAAAGACTGAGCTTAGGCTCAGTCTTTTTATTTATATTGCCAGGCAAGGCAGGAACTGCGCAGACGCCGACAGTTGTAAAGCCGCTGGCGTAATGCGCCGGGCAAGACTCGCAGACGGGTTACACAGGCTCAAAGCAAGTGTCTTGCGGGGGGGTACAAACGTGCTATAATAGGTACGCATATTATTTTAACAAATGTTTTTAAAGTTTCGGTAAACAAAATCAGACTTTTAACAAAGTAAGACAAAGGTGGAACAATATTTTCAGCAGCGTAGGGTGGAGGAAGTGCGGCAGCTTTTGCAGTTTATGCGGCTATCGCACAGGTAAAATGCTGTAACCGCGGCGATAGCTGCGGAGGATATAAATTTGCTACAACAGGTAGGTGGTGAGGATGGCGGCAAAACGATTACATGACAGGGAAAATACTAGAAAGGAAGATAAAAATGTACAAAAATAGGAAAACAATATTGAGTAGACAGATAATGGCAGGACTAGTAGCAGGGGTGCTGCTGGGCAGTATTGGTTACACTTGTCCAACAGCGGCTTAGGAGATCACAATCGTGATGCAGGGAGATTATGATAATGCAAGTGACAGCATCAAAGATAGTGGTAATGGTTCTATCAGACCCAAGGATTCGATTGTTGGCAACAAGGTTACCATAGGCCGGGCAGGTGGCGCTGATGTACTCGACCTCAATAGCTGTGCTGTTTATGGTGCTAAAGGGCAGAGCGGGGACACTGTGGCCAATAATGAGGTCTGGATCAACAGCGGTAAGATGGGCAGTGTCAATGGCGGCATTATTAGTGCCGACCTTGGCACGGTCACAAATAATAAAGTTTATATCAGCGGCAGGCCGACATTTGCTGCTGACAGTGTTATTTACGGCGGCTATAGTGCCAGCGGCGGCGAGGTGAGCGGCAATATCCTGAATATCAAGAGCACAGGCATTACCGTGTCCAATATCAAGAATTTTGACGTCTATAATTTTTATCTGCCCGATACTGTGCAGGCTGGTGATGTGCTGCTGACTGTGACCAGCGGCAGCAGCAATGAACAGACTGACCTTAAAGGCAGCAGTGTCAATGTGGGCATAACAGGCTCGGCTCCGGCCCTGAAGTCGGGAGATAATGTGACCTTACTGCACAACGCTAACGGCATTCTTGCCGACGGAACGATAGTATATGGCAAAATGACCCAGGGCGTCAGCCTGGAATACGACTTTACAACGGTTTTGCAAAACGGTGATTCACTGGTAACTACGATCATCAAATCCGGTATCAGCGACGATACCAAATCACTGGTAGAAACGCAGGCGGCAGCAGCAGGCTTTATCAACAGCGGCGCGGACCTGCTGGTAAGCAGCGGTATCACCAGCATGTCGAAAGTAACGTCAGCAGAGGACAATGCGATCTTCGGCGCTATGAGCGGCGGCAGTATGCGTTATGATACCGGGTCGCATGCCGATGTGAAAGGCTATAACTTCGCTTTGGGTATGGGCAAAGCAGTTGCCAACAATGCCGGCAGGCTGACCTTCGGGCCCTTTGTGGAATATGGCTATGGCGATTATACCAGTTACCTGGACAACGGCGTGCGCGGCGATGGCAAGACTAAATATTATGGCGTTGGCGTGCTGGCACGGCAGGATGACAAAAGCGGCGTCTACTATGAAGGCAGTTTGCGTTACGGCCGTATGGACGCCGACTATGCCAGCAATGATCTGGGCACTGCTGGCGTCCACAGCAGCTATGACAGCAGCAGCGCTTATTATGGCGCTCATCTGGGCATCGGCAAGGTGACCGGGCTGAACGATACTACCAAAGCCGATGTTTATGCCAAACTGCTGTATACTCATCAAAACGGCGACAGCGTGACTTTGCAGGGCGAAGGCAATGGCGAAGTGTACGACTTTGACGCTGTGGACAGCACCCGTGCCAGAGTAGGGGCAAGAGTGAGCAAAGCTTACAGCGAACGCGGCACCGGCTATTTAGGCCTGGCGTATGAATACGAATTTGACGGTGAGGCAAGGGCGACAGTAAAAGGCTTCAGCACACCGGCGCCCAGCATCAAAGGCAGCAGCGGCCTTTGATGCTGGGCTACATTTTGCAGCCACAGGGCGTAAACGATCCGACTATCAATATCGGCTTACAGGGCTGGGGCGGTAAAAAGCAGGGCTTCACAGGCAATGTGGATTTTGTCTGGACGTTTTAAGTAAGCGCAGCTTAGTCACAAGCGGTAGCGCAGTGAAAAATCTGTGCTCAAACTTACAGTGGACACCATCAACGCCGAAGCGCTTGCCGGTGATAGTGGAAATTTTGGTGTTAAAGGTACAAACGGCAGCAGTGGCAATGACGGAGATAAAGGTGCTCAAGGAGCGCAGGCCGAAGCCTATGGTGTGTATGCTGATAATGGCGCTGTGATCACTTTGAGCGCGAAAACTGACAGCGGCACCCCCAGCGGCACGATCACTATCGGCGCTAAGGCGGATAATGCGACAAGGACAGAAGCATATGCAGTGTATGCCGATAACGCAACAGTGCTGTTTAACGATAATGCCGTATTAAATACCAGCGATGGCTCGTCTACTGACAATACTGTTATAACATATTTGAACAATGCGACTTTGGGCTTTGGCAGTCCGGCAGCAGGCCAAAACGTGGGCCGCACCATTAACGGCGGCACCCTGCGGCTGGCGGGCAGCAATACCTTTAAAGTTGCAGCTGACCTGTCGAATGTTACTCCTAATGCCGATAAGTTTACTTTTGCGAAACTGGCAGCCGACAGCAGCACGGCAACACAATACATCACTGTCGGTTACGACAAAGCCTTTGACGGCAGCAGGCTGAACAGCTTTATCGGCGAGGTGACGGTACTGACAGTAACTGATTTGGAGCATGGGCAGAACTTAAATAATTTTATTGGTAAGGAAAGCGTAATGGACGACCCGCTGACCAGATTTTTGGCAACGCCGACCGTAACAGTGGACGGCAATGATGTCAAGATCACGCAAATAGATTTTGAGGAAGCAGGCGCTTCCGAAACAGTGATGACGGCCGCTGACGCGCAGATGGCGCTGGGAAGTATGTGGCGCATCGAAGCCAACAACCTGATGAAACGCATGGGCGAGCTGCGCAGTGATAAAGAAGCGGCACAGGGCGGCGTCTGGGCCCGTTACTACCGGGGCGAACTGAGCGCCGACAGCGCTTATGACCGTGAGTTCAGCCAGGATTATACAGCCTTCCAGGGCGGCATCGACAAAGTGCAGGACTACAAAGGCGGCAAGCTCTATACAGGCATCGCCGTCAACCGTATCGACAGCAACGCCGGCTATACGGCAGGCAGCGGTGACCTGAGCAGTACCGGTGTAGGCGTATACGCCAGCTGGCTGGGCAGCAAGGGACATTACATCGACGTTATCGCCCGCGGCAGCAAGCTGACCAATGACTTTAAACTGGTAGATCCAAACAACATCACTGCCAAAGCCGATTACGATACCTGGGCTTACGGCATCAGCACCGAATACGGCTACAGACAGGACCTGAACGCAGGCTGGTTCGTAGAACCGCAGGCCGAACTGAGCCTGGGCCATATCGGCAGCGTCGATTACACAACCAGCAACGAAGTCAGTGTCAAACAGGACAGCGTCAACAGCGCCGTAGTGCGCCTGGGCTTCTTGGGCGGCAAAGAGTTTACCATTGGCGGGCGCACCAGCAATGCCTATGTCAAAGCATCGGCATTGCACGACTTCGGCGGCAACGGCGGCGGAACTGCATATTATAAAGGCAGAAGTACCGTTGTAGAAAGCGCCGATATGAACGGCACCTGGTACGAGATCGGACTGGGAGCTAACCTAGGCATTGCCAAAAACAGCAATTTGTATTTTGACGCCTTAAAAACCTTTGGCGGCGATCTGCGTACCGACTGGCAGTTTAACGCCGGGTTGAGATTCACGTTCTAAGTGAGGGTTTGAGGCACTGGTAAGTTGCAGTAATAAGTTCAGTAAAGTAAAAAATCAGCGATATGAAGTAAGTTTCATATCGCTGATTTAGTTTGTTATTTGGTATTATGCTGAAGGTGAAATTTTACTTACAGAGATTGCTGATACAGGCAGCTTTATTTTAGCGTTGTGGAAAACTCATTGGCCATATAAATATAAATTTAACGATACGTACGTTTGGGTAGGGCAATGAAGCAATTATATTGTATTATAAAAAGTTAATATTCTACTTGTTTGTCTGCTGTTGATGTGCTATATTTATAACAAAAATAATTGTAATAATTTAATAAAATTGTAAAGGATTGGAAAATATGAATTTTATGAAAAGATATGGCATGGTATCCGGGGTGATAGCCATTTGTTTTTGTGTAGTGGTATATGTTGTTTTTACTACACATTCTATTTTTACAATCAGCAGACAAATCAATTATGTAGCAGAACATCCGTATAAAGCCATGTCGGAAATAAATAAAATCCGTGCCAGGGTTTTGGAAATGAATACATACCTGCCGATTTTCATTAGCGAAAATGAAAATAATCTTGATGGTATCAGAAGTGTCCTGAGAACCAGTTGCCAAGAAAATGAAAAATCACTGAAAATATTAGATGAAATATATTTAGGCAATAAGGAAGATCTGTCAGAATTGAACGGTGCCTTAGACGAACTGAAAAAGGCGCTTATACAAAGTGTGGAAAATTCTGAAAATAGTAATATGGACAGACAGGCAGTCCAAAAGTACTTTGATAAAGAAATAGAGCCGATAAGGGTAAAAACGGATATTGCCATTCAAAAGGTCATTGATTCGGCAGACAGACGTGTGCTGATCATACAGGAAAGCACGGACGAAAAAGCTGAAGCCGCCATTTTTTATGCTGTTGTGATAGGTCTGTTGATGATCGTGATTGTTATTTATGCTTATAAATTACGTAATGAGTATCTTATTAATGACGAGCTTAAACGACAGCAGAAGATTTTACAGGATGCTCTGCTGGTAGCGCAGAAGGCGAATGACGCCAAACGTGATTTTCTGTCGCGGATGTCGCATGAGATCAGAACGCCGATGAATGCAATTATTGGAATGTCGGCGGTTGCCTTTAATTATTTGGATGATAAAAAGCGTACTGCTGATTGTCTGAGTAAGATAACTTTTTCGTCGAAACATTTATTGATGCTGCTCAACGATGTTTTAGATATGTCAAAAATCGAAAATGGAAAGTTGAATATTCGCCAAGAACTGTTTGATTTAAAAAATCTGGTTACTTCTTTAGCTGATATCAATTATGGACTTGCTACAGCCAAAGGTTTGGCCTTTGAAATTGTTATTTCAGGATTTAAAGATGAGTTGTTGCTCGGAGATTCGATGCGTGTCAACCAAATCCTGCTCAATTTATTGTCCAATGCAATTAAATTTACGCCTAAAGGCGGCAGTGTCAGGCTGGAAATCAGAATGCTGCGTTCAGCAAGTGACAAGATATGGCTGAGGTTTATCGTGAAAGACAGCGGCATCGGGATGAAAAAGGAGTTTTTGGAACATTTATACGAACCGTTTGAGCAGGCGGATAATGGAATTGCCAGAAAATATGGCGGTACGGGCTTGGGGATGGCGATAACTAAAAACCTTGTTGCTATCATGGATGGAACTATTGAGGTTGAAAGTCAGGAAGGTGCAGGAACTACGTTTATGGTAGACCTGCCTTTTGGAGTAAGCAAAGTTGATAAAAAAACTGCGGCTGAGATGGAGGAGATGCGGGTACTGGTTGTCGATGACGATAACGATACCTGTGAACATGCAGCAGTATTGCTGAAAGGCATGGGAGTCAATGTTGACTGGGCTCTGAATGGTTTTGAGGCTATTGAAAAGGTAAGAAGCGCCTGTGAAGATGACGGGCGTTGCTATGATGTTTGTTTCATTGACTGGTGTATGCCGGAACTGGATGGAATAGAAACGGCCCGTAGGATGCGGCGCTATGTCGGTCCTGATGTTTTGATCATTATTATCAGTGCTTATGACTGGTCTAGTATCGAAGAACAGGCAAAGGCAGCAGGTGTTAATGCTTTTATAGCTAAACCGTTTTTTGCTTCAAATTTATACAATACGTTATTAACTGTTTCGCGGAAGCCGGAGCTGGGATTTTCTGCAGTAGGCAATAAGGAAACGTATGATTTTGGCGGCAAAAAGGTATTGCTGGTGGAAGATAATGAGTTAAATATGGAGATTGCTTCAGAGCTGTTGAAGTTTGTGAATTTACAAGTTGAACATGCTGAGAATGGTAAAGTTGCGGTAGATATTTTTAGAAACTCGAAAGAAAAGGAATATGCCTTGATTTTCATGGATATTCAAATGCCGCTGATGAATGGCTATGACGCTGCCAGGTGCATAAGGTCGTCAGAGCATCCTGCTGCCGGGACGATACCGATCATTGCCATGACAGCCAATGCTTTCAATGATGATGTTCAGGCTGCGTTTGATGCCGGGATGAATGGACATCTGGCAAAACCCATAGATGTGGAGGTTTTGTATAAAACAATAGCAAGGTATATTTGAGGGATTAATGATAAGCAAATACCCGCCATGAATGTTGTTTCAGGGCGGATATTGAGTATGTTTGTTATTTTCTGCTTATGATGCAGGCCAAAAGGCGTAACCAGTGCAGGAGCTTTGTGTATTTGATATTGATGTCGTACCTCGTTTCTCTGTTTGTTTTACAGTTCTCTGTGTTTACTGATGATGGCCCGGCTCAGTTCGTTCAGGCAGCTGGTCAGCACGCCTGCTTTGATGATCTTGGCTGCTGCTGCCTGTGCTTCGGCTAAGGTAACGTCTTCACGCGGGCAGCGAGTGCAGCGCAATCCAAATCTTAACAGCGCTGAAAGTTCTTTGTTGACTTTCTTTCAAGAAAGTCTAAAGCGATTTTTGGCGAACATTGCAAGAAAGTCTAAAAAAGATAAAAAAGCTAAAGAAAAATAAAAAAGATTGAAGAAAACATTAAAAGAAAACATCGTGTTCTTTAAAAAGCAGCCCTTTTAATCAAGGGGGCTGCTTTTTGCATACCACAGGGCCTTGCCCCTGATGACCTGCCCGCCGGGGTTCATTGCCCCGTCGCCGGGTGAATCGCGCAGATACCATAAGTCCCAGCGGTTTTTGGCGTCACCGCTGTACGGTCCGTCAGCAGCGGTGCTGATGATGTTTGCATTTGCATAGTAGAGATGCTCCTTTTAGATTTGCTTGGCAAGGGAGTAAAACCCTCACGCTATATATAGGGCAGCGAGAGGGATAAAAGTTTACATCGGTTTGAAATTTTTTTTGCAAGGTGGTTTTTAACAGCAGCTCATAACATTTTAGTGATGTTTGTGAACAATATGCGAAATTGTATTTTGGCATGTAAACTTTTCCGGTGTTCGCTGCCCTATATATAGTGACAGTATTCAGTACTGAATTTGTTAGCAGAGTTTTTAAGACTTATAGGTTTTTACTGCTTATGACTTTGACCTTGAATCTAACAAAGAAATACTTACAGCAAAGTAAAGCAATACTTATTTGGTAAGTACTGAATACTGCCATAAATACTTGCACGACGAGCGGCAGAATATGCAGAGAAGTCCGTTCCAGGCCAGCCGGTGGATCATGAAGCTAATAAAAAACGTCTGCAGAATCTTATAAAAATATTGTCTAGAAGAATATAAAATAAAAATATGGCAGATTAATGTTGTATTTGATGATATAAATTCGTTTGTGGGCAAAAGAAGTTGTTGCAAAAACTAATTGTTTGTAGTATTATTTTATAAAATAGAATAATATATAATAATCAAATCAGAAAAAATAAGTAAAACAAAATTAGTTGGTCCGGTAGTTGAAACGATTATATGGGTAAGAGTGGTGTAGAGGGTAAAATGAAAAAACAGCGTTATGATCTAAATGATTTAGGTAGTAATGTGAAGATGATGCGGAAGGCAAGAAAAATTTCGCAGGTGAAATTATCGGAAGCCCTGCAGATGTCACAGCCGCATCTAAGTAATCTGGAGTGCGGCAGGACGTTGATCAGTCTGGAGATACTTGTCAAACTGGCTGACGTGTTTGATTGTTCGGTAGAAGATATTCTATTGTGCAGTCAGGAAAAAGTTAAAGCAGTAAATTAAAAGGGTCAGAACAAAATAAAAGCAACAGCTTAAACAGCTGTTGCTTTTTTATATGTGTATTCATTGTTTTTACAGCATCTGCCCAAAGGTATAAAGCAGTTTGAGGGCGTAAACAAAAATAACGGCGCCGCAGATGCGGTTGATCCATTGCATATGGCTGGGGCGCAGATTTTGGCAGCAGGTTTTGAAGATGCCTGTAAGCCCGAAGAACCACAGGCAGGAGGCAGCTGCTACGCCGCTGATAAAGAGTGAGGCAGTATCGGCAGGCAGTGATGAGCGAAAGGCGCCCAGCATCAGCGTACCGTCGATAACGGCCTGCGGGTTGAACCAGGTAACGGTAAAGGCCAGCGTGGCCGTTTGCCACAGCGTCGGCTGGCTGTAAGCAGAGGTGTCTGTCTGCACCTGCGCATGCAGCAGCTGCCAGGCCAGATAGATCAAGATCAGTCCGCCGCCGCCGAGCAGTGCTTTTTGCAGTAGCAGACTGTGTTCGATCATAAGGCCGATGCCCCAAAAGCAGGCCAGCGCCAGGCTGATGTCAAAGAAGGCGACGATGCCTGCAGTGACGAGGGCAATGCCTAAAGGCGCGGTGAGCGCCGTATTGATGACAAAAAGATTTTGGGCGCCGATGGGGGCAAGATAGGCCAGCCCCATGGCAAGACCCTGTAAAAAAATTTCCAAAGCAGATTCCTCTCGATACTGAAGGCTGTACCGATTGATCAGAGTACGGCCTGCAGCAGTGCAAAGACGGCGGCGCCGCTGACTATCGCCAGCCCCAGTGATTTTGTTTTATAGACCAGCGGGAAGATGATGACGGTCGACCACAGGTACAGGTTGTTCAGTCCCAGATCCAGGCTGCCTGCGGGCAGAAAGACGTCGGGCAGGACCAGCGCGCCGAAAATAGCTGTCGGCACATAGGTGAGCCAGGTTTTGAACCAGCGTGGTACAGGTTTGCCGGCCAGCAGCAAAAAAGGGATGATACGGGAAATATAGGTGACGCCCATCATAATGAAAATGGCGCCCCAAACGTATTCAGCGGACATTATCAGCACCTCCCGCATGGCGTTCGGTGATATAGCAGGCGGCGCCGGAGGCGGCCAGAGTTGCCAGCACGATATGCAGCTTATAGGGAACGATCTGCGAAAGCAGGATCGCCAGAAGCCCTGATACCAGCCCGGTGATGATCATTTTCCGGTCGGTGAGATAGTTGACCCAGATGCCGAGGAACATGGCGATCAGCAGATAGGAGACCAGCTCGGTAGGCGGGTTGAGATAAGCGGCGGCATAGCAGCCGAGGGCATTGCTGAGCGACCAGACGGCGCAGGAGGTGACGTTGAGCCCCAGGGCTTCTTCGCACGTCCAGCGGGGATCTGTTTCCGTTTCAAAGGCGTTCAGGTTGACGGCAAAGGTCTCGTCGGTGATGCCGTGGGCATAGCCGATAAGAAAGTTTTTGCTGCGGCCGTTAAAAAAATTCATCAGCGTGGAGCTGAATAAAAGATGACGCAGGTTGACGATAAAAATAGTGAGTCCGATAGAAACGAGGGCCGCACCCTGGGCCATCATGGCGATGCCGATGAACTGACCGGAGCCGGCGAAAACGAGCACGCTCATCCCTAAGGCTTCAAGCGGTGTGAGACCTGCCTGCTGTGCCAGAATACCGCAGGCGATGCCAAGGGCCAGATAGCCGATGGCGATGGGAATAAGCTTTTGCAGGACACGTCGGTTGACTGTTATAGATGACACGGATGGACACTCCCCTTATTTAAAACGACTTCCTCTATTATAACTTATTTTGGATGGATAAGAAACCGGGAAAAGTGTTATATTTATTACGCCGCAGGAAAATATTTTTTACAGCGCTGGTGTTTGCTGCGGCGACGCTTGCGTTTTAGCAGAGAACTGAGTAAAATAATATAGATAAGGACTAATTTGATTTTAGCATGTGTTTGTATATACATACGACGCTGGAGGAGGTTTTTTAGATGACACAGATCAGACCGTTCTGCGGGCTGCGTCCGGTGCCGGAATATGCGGCAGAGATCGCTGCTTTGCCTTATGACGTGATGGATACCGAAGAGGCGCGGCAGATACTTAATAAGAACCCGCTGAGCTTTTTGCGGGTGACAAAATCGGAAGCGACGATGTCGGATTGTATCGATCCGCATAGCCAGGCAGTTTATAAGATGGCGAAAACAAATATCGACAGGTATCTGTCCGACGGGCAGATGAAAAAAGATACGACGCCCTGTTACTATATTTACCGTCAGCAGATGGGGCAGCATATCCAGATCGGCCTTGTGGCCGCTGCTTCAGTGGAGGAATACCGCGAGAACATTATCAAGAAGCACGAGCTGACCAGGCATGATAAAGAGCAGGACCGGGTCAATCATATTCTGGCGACAGAAGCACAGACCGGCGCTGTTTTTTTAACTTATAAGGGCAAGCCCGAGATCAATACTTATGTTTTGAGCCTGATGGGAGCCAAAAAGCCGGTATATGATTTTACGTCGGAGGACGGCGTGCAGCACACACTGTATGTGGTGGAGAACCTGATGGAGATCGCCGAGCTGACCCGTTTGTTTGAGGACGTGCCTGTAATGTATATTGCCGACGGCCATCACCGCAGTGCTGCGGCTATGCGTGTGGCTGACGAGCTTGGCAAAACGCCGAGGCATGGTTCTAACGAAGAATATAACACTTTTTTAGCGGTCATTTTTCCCGATAATATGATGCAGATCATGGATTATAACCGTTTGGTCAAAGACCTGAACGGTTTGTCTATGGAAGAATTTTTAAGCAGAGTCGGAGAAAAGTTTGAGATCAGCGAGCTGGAAAACGGCCCGAAGCCGGAAGCGCGGCATCAGTTCAGTATGTATCTGACCGGAAAATGGCGTCGCCTGACTGCGAAGGAAGGTACCTTTGCCGCGGATGATGTGATCGGGTCGCTGGACGTTTCGATCTTGCAGGATAATCTGCTGGCGCCGATCCTGGGCATCAAAGACCCGCGTACGGATGAGCGCATCAATTTTATGGGCGGTATCCGCGGGTTGGATGCTTTGGCGGCTAAAGTAGACGCAGGGGCCTACAGTGTGGCTTTTGCCATGTATCCGACGTCGATGGAGGAGCTGATCAAGGTAGCTGATGCCGGTAAGATCATGCCGCCGAAATCGACCTGGTTTGAACCTAAGCTGCGCGATGCGATGGTCGTGCATTTGATCGGAGAAGATGAATAATGAAACGTATCTATAATTTTAATGCCGGTCCGGCCATGCTGCCGCTGGAAGTGCTGCAGGAGGTACAGTCCGAGCTGCTGGACCTGCAGGGTAGCGGTATGTCGATTTTGGAAATGAGCCACCGCGCGCCGATTTATGAAAAAATCAATGCTGAGGCGGAAGCCGACATCAAGGAGCTTTTGGGTCTGGGCGACGATTATTGCGTGCTCTTTATGGGAGGCGGCGCCAGCCTGCAGTTTTCGATGGTGCCGATGAATTTTTTGGGGGCTGGACAAACGGCGGCTTATGCCGTGACCAGTAATTTTTCGGATAAAGCTGTAAAAGAGGCGGAAAAGGTAGGTAAGGTCGTTATCCCTTTCAGCAGTAAGGCTGAAAAGTATGATCGGGTGCCGCAGCCGGGCGAGATCAGGCTGCCGGAAAACTGCGCTTATCTGCATATCACGGCTAATAATACGATCGAAGGCACAGAGTACAGCGTTTATCCTGAAACCGGTGCTGTACCGCTGATCGCGGATATGTCTTCGGATATTTTGAGTAAACCGATCCCGGCGGAGAAGTTTTCGCTGATTTATGCCGGGGTACAGAAGAATATCGGTCCTGCCGGCGCGGTAGCAGTCATTGCCCGTAAAAAATTTATTGAGGGGCGTTCTAAAGCTCTGCACAGTATGCTGAATTACGAAACTCATCTTGATAACGGTTCGCTGTATAATACGCCGCCGGCTTTTGCGGTCTATATCGTCGGCAAGGTTGCCAAGTGGCTGAAGGCGCAGGGCGGACTGGTGATGATGGAGCAGCGCAATGCGGCTAAGGCCAAGATAGTTTATGATGTGATCGATATGTATCCTGATTTTTTCCGCGGCTTTGCCAAAACTGACAGCCGTTCGCTGATGAACGTGACTTTTGGACTGCCGACCGAAGCGCTGGAGAAGCGTTTTGCGGCCGAGGCTGAGGAGCTGGGGATGGGTGGACTGAAGGGACACCGCAGTGTTGGCGGACTGCGGGCCTCGATTTACAATGCGATGCCGCTGGCAGGCTGCGAGAAGCTGGCTGAGTTTATGGAAGCTTTTTATAAAATGCATAAATAATATTGACCGGGAAATAGCTAACGCTGCTTGCGCAAAAACAGGCAGCGTTGCTTTTTACCTGAACTGGTTTGAGGGAGGGGCAGCAAATGCAATATGATTTACTGATCAAAAACGGGTATGTGGTCGATTATGCGTCGGCACGGGAAGGATATTTTGATGTCGCTGTGCAGAACGGTATGATTGTGGCGGTGGAAAGCAGTATCGGCGGCAGCGCCGTGCAGGAGCTGGATGCGTCCGGCAAGCTGGTACTGCCTGGCTTGGTCGATTCGCATGTACATGCTTCGGCCTGGCTGGGAGGCAGCTACGCCCACACGATGCTGGTAAAGGCTGGTGTGACCAGTGCTTTGGATATGTCGGGGCCGGGGACCAGTGTACTGGAGTTGGCGCGTGAATATGGGACCGGTCTCAATCTGGCTACGATCGAATATGTGCGGCCGGGACATACGGTCAGCAGTGACGATCCTTCGTCAGCAGAGCTGCAGCAGCTGATAACGAAAGTGCAGAGGCAGGGGTCGTTAGGCATCAAGCTGCTGGGCGGGCATTATCCGCTGACGGTGGCAGCAACGGCCAGAGCGATCAGGGCTGCGGCAGAGCTGGGAGCTTATACGGCTTTTCACGCCGGGACAGCCGCTCATGGTTCCAATATCGAAGGCATGCTGGAGGCGGTGGAGCTGGCCGACGGCAACCCTCTGCATTTAGCGCATATCAATGCTTACTGCCGTGGTACGGTACTGCCGGAGGCGGAAGAAACGGAGCTGGCCCTTAAAGCTTTGGCGGCCAATCCTAATATTTCCTGCGAGTCTTATTTATCACCGCTCAACGGTACAAGCGCTGAAATCGTTGACGGTCTGCCGGGCAGTATGGTTACCCGCCGCTGCCTGAAAACCGGCGGCTTTAAGGAGGATGAGGCGGGCATGGAGGAGGCGCTTTTGTCTGGCTGGGCACAGGTCAATTATCCGCAGGGACAGGAAATGACTTTGCTGACAGGTGAGGCGGCCAGGGATTATTGGCGCGGGCAGCAAACGCTGGTTTCCGTCAGTTTTGCGGTCAATCCTGTTGGGCCGCGGGTGCGGCTGGCAACGGCGAAAAAGGCTGACGGCAGTTTTGCTGTAGACGCTGTCAGTACTGACGGCGGCGGTATTCCACGCAATGTACTGCTGCCTGCTGGTCTGGCTTTGGTCGATCTGGGCGGACTGTCGCTGCAGGAGCTGGTGGCGAAGATCAGCTATCAGCCGGCGCGGCTGCTTGGTCTTGCAAATAAGGGCAGCCTGACAGCAGGGCGGGATGCCGATATTACGATCGTCGACAGGCTGCAGCGCAGCGCGTTTGCCACGATCATCGGCGGGCAGGTCTGTTATATGGACGGTAAGGTTTTAGGGCGCGGCGGCAGGATCATTACTACTGCCGCAGGGGCGGACTATGTACGCAGCCAGGGGCTGGAGCCTCTGGTCGTTGACCTGGCTGACAGCAGTTTGCTGCAGAAGGCGCAAAAAAGATGACAATAAAAATAAACCACCTGATCGCTCTTGCAGTCAGGTGGTTTATTTATTAGACTGGGGTTACTTTGTATGGCCGCCATAAATTATACAGGGGCAGCAGATAAAGATAAAAGGCAAACAGGATCGAAGCGTTGCCGGCGCCTACGGTGGCGAGCGGTACAGCGCAGGCGATCGACCAGGGGATGAGCGCCGCTACTACGATAGTGCTGTTTTCCAGGTCCAGAGCCAGCTGCTGCATATTGTCAGCGCTGTCCTTGTGCAGCTGATAGGTGAGGATGCTGCTGAGGGTCTGGTTGCAGGTTGCCATACTTGTGATGGTGGCTGTCAGCAAAATGCTGCCGTACGGCGTTATTTTTTCTCCAAGCTGTGCAAGGCGGGCCTGCGTAGTATTCAAAAAGCCTGTTGCTTCAAAAATCCCGGCGTAAGCTGAGGAAAGGATAATGATGACACTGACGGTGAACATGGAAATGATACCGCCGCCGCTGAGGATCTGGGCCAGCTGCTGATCAGCAGAGTAAAAGCCGTAGAACATGATCGAGCCAAGTTGGGCGGGAGTGATATCCTGAAGGAAAAGGCAGAGCAGACTGCCGGTAATGATGCTGGCTGCCATCGTCAGCCTGACATTGACCTTGCACAATGAAAGAACGATGATCAGCAGCGCTGGAATAGTGGTAGTCCAGTGCAGATCGAAGTTTTGCGGAAAGAGTGAGTACAGGTCGGCTGTGCCGGTGTTGCCGGTACCGGAAAATCCCAGCAGGGCGTAAAGCAGGCAGGTGACTGAAAAAGGCAGCAGCGCTGATTTGAACATATTTTTGATATTACAGTAAATATCAGTCTGCGTCAGTTCGCTGATCAGAAGGGCGCTGGTCGACATCGGTGAACAGCGGTCGCCGAAATAGATGCCTGATAAGATAGCGCCGCCGGTAAAGGTGGGATCGATACCATTGGCTTTGGCGATAGACATACAGATGATGCCGATCGTGGCCGCAGTACCGAAAGAGGTTCCTGTTAAAAGTGAAATGAAACAGCAGAGCAGAAAAACTATCAAAATGAATACCGATGGTATGAGCAGGCCCGACATATGGTAAATAATGAACGGTATCGTGCCGCAGGCCCGCCAGACGGCGGTGATCATACCGATAAGGATAAAGATGAAGAGGATATTTTTGATCGTGCGTATTCCTCGTCCGGACATTGTCAGTACCTGTACCGACGTATGTCCCTGCCGGAGGGCGTAACCGAAAAACATCATATAGCCGAAAAGCAGGGCCCAGAGAATGGAGTAGCCTGCCAGAATGCAGCTGAGCAGTATAAAGGAAAAGATAACGATGATAATAGCTTCCATAAAATTTCTCCTGAGGCAGAACGCCGTAATTTTTTAGAGGTCAGTCAGTAATAATACTATTATCATACTGCTTGCTGCGCTGCTTGTCTAATAATAAATAAGGCGCCTGGCAAATATTTGCCCGGCGCCTTATTTATTATTATTATATTTCTTCCAGAATCTGACCGTCGGTGCTGATGGTGACGACCTGCCAGGGGATGATTTTACCGCTTTGCTGCAGCGCTGTTCTGACCGCCTGTTCCATACCGCCGCAGCAGGGTACTTCCATGCGGACGACGGTAACGCTTTTGATATCGTTTGCAAGCAGGATCTCAGTCAGCTTGCGGCTGTAATCTTCGTTGTCCAGCTTGGGACAGCCGATAAGCGTGATATGGTTTTTTATGAATTTACGGTGGAAATCGCCGTATGCGAAGGCGGTACAGTCGGCGGCAACCAGCAGCCTGCTGTTTTGCAGGTAGGGTGCGTGCGGGTTGACCAGCTTGATCTGGACAGGCCATTGCTGCAGCTCGCTGTTTTGGGGCGTGGCTGTCTGTTGCGCTGGTGCAGGTTCCTGCTGATGCAGTAAACGGGCCTGTGTGCCGGGGCAGCCGCAGGGAAGTTCAGCTTCCTGGCTGGCTTTATTGGCCAAAACGGCAGCTTCGTCATAGGCTGCGGCTTCACGTACTTCAAAGGTTATGGCATTGGTAGGGCAAACGGGCAGGCAGTCGCCCAGGCCGTCGCAGTAATCGTCTCGCAGCAGGGCTGCCTTGCCGTCCACCATGCCTATGGCCTGTTCGTGGCAGGCCTGGGCGCAGAGACCGCAGCCGTTACATTTTTCCTGATCTATAGTGATTATTTTGCGTAACATGATGAACCTCCTGTTGTCTTTCTGTTTTTATTATAGTACGATAGTAGAAAGAAAGCTGTTGTTTTTACAACGGAGGTAAAGAAGAATGGATAAATATTTGCAGATCATAGGGTCGGCATCTTTGTTCCGCGGTATTGCGAAAACAGAGATCGCGGCAGTGCTGCAGAATCTGGATGCGCAGCTGAGGGTCTATCCCCGGAACAGCTTTATCTGGCAGCTGGGCGAGCAGGTAACGACAGCTGGTTTTGTCGTTGCCGGCAGCGTGCATATCCTGCGCGAGGATTACTGGGGGCGGCAGAATATTCTGGCGCAGCTGGGCTGCGGGCATCTGTTCGGCGAGGTCTATGCCTGTCTGCGGCAGGTGCCGCTGACGGTGAGTGTGGCCGCGCCTAATGGAGCTACGGTGATCTTTCTGGACATTAAACGTCTGCTGGCGGGTTCGGCTCGCAGCGAAGCTGAAAACAGGCTGCTGCATAATCTGCTCCTGCTGATGGCGGAGCGCAATCTGTTTCTGACTCAGAAAATGGAATATCTGACGAAGCGGACGACGCGGGAAAAGCTGCTGGCGTACCTTTCAGAACAGGCGCGCCTGCAGCAGAGCAATAAGCTGACGATACCCTTTAACAGGCAGCAGCTGGCCGATTTTCTGGCGGTAGACCGCAGCGCGATGTCAGGTGAGCTCAGTAAGATGCAGGCGGACGGACTGATCAGGTATAAAAAGAATAATTTTGAGCTTTTACAAAAATAAAACCAGCCGCTTGAAGCGGCTGGTTTTGCTTATACTGTTATTACATATAAAGGAATTGCAGACAGGTGGCAAATAAAGCTGCCGTTAAAACCTTGATGACTGCGCCGATAATGGCTGCCGTCATGGCCTCGCGTTCGGTAAGGTCGGTACAGCCGCTCCAGATAGCGGGGATCTGCCCGAAGATGACCTGCAGCGGGAAGCCGGAGGAAGCCAGGATATACGAGCCGACGACCAGCGGAGGGGCGATTGTGGCGGCAATTTCCTTCAGCTGGGCCATTGCCAGCGACCCGCCGACTAAAATAGAAACGGAACCGGTTTCGGCATGGATGTTGAAGGCATTGAGCATGGTATTGATACCGGCCTGAATGCCGGTCCACAGACCGAAATGGTCTAAAGCGCCGATTGCCGCAAAAACTACGGCGCAGGAGGGAATGATGAGCAAAAACAACAGCTCAGCGCCTTCCTTGGCCGCATTGAAGATGGTCGGCAGAAAACCGGTTTCAGGTGTGAAGCGGGGCAAGTCTTCAAGCGAGACAGCTTTGGTGTCGCGCCAGATAGTGAGCCGCAGAAGCAGCGGCGTCAAAAGCACCGGCAGGAACACCGCCAGAAAAACGACGACCCAGACGGAAACCTTGGCGGCGTTCAAAGCAATCAGGCCGAAAACGAAGATCGCAAAGGAGGACTGCGACTGCATCATGGTAGCGATAGCGATTTTTTGCTCGTCTTTGGTGGCTTTGGATTTTTTGAGGATCGGGCCGCCGATACGGCCGGCAGCGTTGATATCGCCGAGAATATTATATACGGACGGTACGGCTACAGCGGCGTTGACACCGATGACTTTCATCAGGGGCACGAAAATACGCATCAGGGCGTCGGTAAAGCCAAGGCGTTCCAGCAGGCGCCCCATGGTAACGCTGATGATGATCGCGATACCGATGGAACCTGTGATATAGACCTTGATGATAATAGGGGCGGCATGGTTGAACATATTGTTGAACAGGTTCCCGATACCGCCGGGGTTAACTACCAGCATCAAAAAGGAAAAGGCGACTAAAAACAGGCCTACGTATTCGATCAGTTCGATCTTTCTTTTTCCACCATTCATCATAAACCCCTCCGTTATTCTGTTTTTGGCTTAGGCAGATAATTGCGCGCCATGGTTTCGCCGTAGTTTTCGATGTGGGTGCAGCCGCAGTGGTCCAGCGGCAGGCTTACCATACGTTCGCGGAAGATGTGGATATCCAGCTCGGGGATCTGTAGACGCAGGGCCCAGGCCAGGGGGATTCCGTTTTCTAAGATCTCCAGCGCGTGAGAGTTGCCTGCGATCAGGTTCAGGCCCAGTTCTTCGGCTTTTTTGACCAGCGGGTCGCCGGGCAGCGGTCTGCTGATCGTGCAGACTACGGTGTTGGCTTCGGGGTATTCGGCGTAGGCTTTTTCCAGGTCCTCGGCCGAGAAACCGGTATGCGGGAAAACAGTGATGGTTTTGCCCAGCTTGTTGTCGTGGCTGCCGACAAAGATTTTGGCGCGGGCTGCGATCGAGGTTTCGTGGATCTCGGTACAGCCGCGGATCTGACGTTCAGAGGTGAGCACGCGTGATTCGATATCAGTGCCCATGATCGTATCGATACGGTTGAGCAGGTCGCCCAGTGTTTCTACTTCCGGCAGGGCGTTGCCATACCAGACGATCTTACCGGGGACACCGCCAAAGCGGATGTTGACGTGTTTGGCGCAGCTGCCGTGGATCCAGGCGATACCGGGATGCAGGCCGTGAAAGGCTTCGTGCAGCTCAAAAACAGCCAGATGATACAGATTAAAGTAATCTCTGGCGGTAACGCCGCCGGTATTGGAGCCTTCCGCGATTGGGTGATGGGCGATAAGGCAGTCGATGCCTGTTGCGCCGGCCAGTTCAATGGCGCTTTCAGTCAGGGTCATCATAACCGCTACTTTTTTGACGGGCATATCTGGATCGCCCCAGACGAGACCGGGCAGTTCGGTCACAGCTTTGCCGGGGATACCGGAGGTCTTGGTAACTACGAAGGGGTTAGCGCCGCCGTAACCGAAGGAGTCGGTGATGACGCGGCCGCCGGTAATAACGTCGAGGGCTTTGAGGATATCGCGTACAGTTGCCATCAGATTATCACATCTTTCTTATAAGTTTGAGAAAATATTGGTGCAGCCTGCCGCTTCGACACGGGCCTTGATAGCGTCATCGTCGGTGCTGTAAAGATTTTTGGCCTGCATCCGTTCAAAATAAACTGAGCCGGAGAAGGTGTATTTTTTATTGCGTGTCTCGGCGTCCAGCATTTGCTTGACAACGTAGCCGATAAATTCGCCGATAGCTGTGGTTTCAGGCAGGATGACTGGCTCCAGACCGTTGGCGGCTCTGGCGGCGTTATGCCCGGCCAGCGAGCCGCTGACGATAGCTTCCGTATGGCCTACCATTGCTCCGGCACGTTCGCCGCCGCAGAAAAGGTTGGTTTTGCCGTCAGCCTTTAAGGAAGCATCGACATGGGCGAAATTAAAGTAACGCATAGAGTTGCCTTTGCCGCCGGACAGTGGGTCTTCGAAGCGGGCCCGTTCAAAGCCGGGGATCATACGCAGCTCTTCCAGCGGATAATAAGGCGTCATCAGCTTGGCTGAGCCGGTGTCCAGCAGAACGATGTTGTCGGCATAAGCGTCGAGCGCATACTGCTGGCAGGCTTTCATAGCCAGCTTTTCTTTATGCTTTTTGATTGCTTCGGGAATCGGGACGACGCAGCAGCCTGTCTTTTCCAGCTCGGTAACGATCTCAGGGGCCAGTGATTCTTTGAACAGCTTACAGGAGCCGCTCATGGCGCCGAGCCCTGTAGGTTTTTCTGCTGTCCATTCTTCCACGCCGGACTGGGTGGTGACGCTGACGCGGGGGCCGAAGCTGTGGCAGCGCAGGATACACATGGCGCAGCCGTTGCCGTGTTTATTGCAGTTGAGCGGCATAGCCGAAGAACCGCTGACATCTACGAAAGCGTCGGCAGTAAGGCGCAGGCCGCTTTTGGTAATAACGGCGGTGATCGTGTCGCCTTCGTATTCCGTTTTAACGGCCGGATCAGCCATCAGCAGCTTGATGCCGCGGCTCAGGAGCAGTTTTTTGACCGCGGGCTCGATTTTATAGATATTGTAAAGAGTAGCGTGTTTATGACCGGGAAAATCCATGTTTTTGTGAGTTGCAACGGCTTCCATAACTGTAAACAGGTCGCCTGCGCCCATGGCGATACATTCTTCGGCGGCAGTATAGCGGCCGTTGTTGCGGAAAATCCCGCCGACCAGCCCTGTGCCTAAAAGCATATCGGTACGTTCGAGCAGAGTTACGTCGGCACCGGCTTTTTCAGCAGTAAGAGCTGCGGCACAGCCGGCCCAGCCTCCGCCGATAACGACGATTTTTTTCTTGGTCATCCTGATTCCTCCAAACGGGGTAGATTTTTATTTAATTATACCCCTTTAGTATAACAAATTAATAATTAAAGAGTAAAGCACATAAAGTATGTATACATATAAAAAATTGCAGGCTGTACTGGCGCGGCCGGTTGTGGTAAAATAAACGAATAAAAACAGTTCTTGCTGGTGGAGGGATCAAGGTGACCAAGTATAAGAAAAATGGTAAAAAACTGGGTGTGCTGGGAGGAATGGGGCCTGCTGCGGCGGCAGAGTTCCTGCGGCAGCTGGCGGCAAAGTGTCCGGCGGCAACAGATCAGGAGCACCCTGTGGTATATATGATCGGGGATTGTGAGATACCTGACCGCAGCACAGCGATCTTCGGCAAAGGCGAAAGTCCGGCGCCGGTTCTGGAAGCGCGGCTGCGCCAGCTGTGCGATATGGGGGCAGAGGTACTGGCGGTGCCCTGCAATACGGCCCATTATTTTATTGATGATTTTAAAGCTGCTCTGCCGCAGCCGTTAGTGCATATCATCGAAGAAACTGTCCTGGCGGCCCAGCGGCTCAATCCTGAAGGTGCCTGGATGCTGTCGACGCATGGTACGCGCGCCAGCGGTCTGTATCAGAAATATGCCGATAAACACGGTTATACCTTATATCTGCCCAATGAGGAGCAGGCTGAAAAAGCGCAGAAGGCTATCTTTTATGTCAAAGCCGGCGAGCTTGACCGGGCAGGCGTTGTGACTAAAGCTCTCGTAGAAGAACTGTGGCGCGAGCGTGACCTTCCGGTGATGACGGCCTGTACCGAGCTGCCGTTAGGATACGCGGCTTCCGGCCTGCCGCTGGACAGAGAGGTTTCCAGTATCGGGGCTCTGGTCGATGCCTGCATCAGGATGCTGTATGATGAAGTAAAATAAGCATAAAGAAAAGGACTATCTCGATGAGATAGTCCTTTATTTTTGTTTTACCAGCGCCTGCTGGAACCGCCGCCGCCGCCGGAGCCTCCTCCGAAACCGCCGCCACCGCCTCCGCGTCCGCCGCCGCGCAAAAGTGCGAGCAGGATGAACTGAGTGATGATGCCGCCGAAGAACATATGGTCAACGATGACGAGTACGATCAGGCCGACTGCGATCAGTGCCTTCATCCAGCCAGGCATCGGCGTATCGCCTGTGCCCTGCTGGGCTCCGCCGTTATAACGCACGCCTTCCAGCTTGACATCATAACTTTTGGCTACGGTAGTTGCGACAGTAAGATAGCCCTGCACGATGCCTTTTTCGTACTGGCCCTGCTTAAAGTAGGGCAGCATCTGCTGGTCCTGGATCCGTCCCGTCAGGCCGTCGGGCAGAACGCCTTCCAAACCGTAACCGACTTCGATCCGCGATTGTCTGTCATCGACAGCTACTAAGATCAGCGCGCCGTTATTCTTTTCTTTATTACCAAGTCCCCATTGCCGCAGCAGTGTCAGTCCATATTCGTCAATGGGCTGGCCGTCAAGTGTTTTTACCGTAACTACGGCGACCTGTGCGGTGGTTTTATTATCCAGATCCTGTCCGATGGCATTAAGGGCCTGACGGGTCTGCGGTGATAAAACACCGGCATAGTCCTGCACGTAGATGCCGGAGGACACGCTTGGCTTAGGTGGTACCTGGATCGCCGCTTCTGCCCCGACGGCAAAGACCGCCTGGATCAGAAGCATCAAAAGGACGAGCCAACGTTTCATAATCAGTGAGCTCCGTTATCGGTTAAAATTGTACTTGCGGAACAGTTTTTGCGCTTTCGTCTGCTTTAAAGTAATCACGGGCGTCAAAACCGAACATACCGGCATAAAGAACAGTCGGGAAGGATTTGATCTTGGCGTTGAAGCCCTGAACTGCGCCGTTGTAATCCATACGGGCTACGGCAATGCGGTTTTCCGTACCGGCCAGCTCGTCCTGCAGCTGCAGGAAGTTGGTGTTGGCTTTCAGGTCAGGATAGTTTTCTGCGATCATCAGCAGGCGGGAAAGAGCGCTGCTCAATTCGCCGTTGGCCTGGCTGGTTTCGGCAACCGTCTTGGCGCCGCCTAATTTAGCGCGAGCATCGGATACAGCTTTAAAAACGTCGCTTTCGTGGGCAGCATAGCCTTTAACGGTATTGACCAGATTGGGGATCAGGTCGTTACGGCGCTGGAGCTGGTTTTCGACCTGCGACCATTTGCCGTTGACATTTTCATTCATGGAAACAAGGCTGTTGTAGCCGCTCATAATAATGCCGGCGAAAATAACAACGACGGCGATAATAATCATTAAAGTTTTGTTCATTTTTTATTCTACCTCCAAAGATTTTTTTACTTAATGCTTATCTTCCATTGTAACTAAAGCGGGGGCTGCTGTCAAATGGAGCAGCGCCTGAAAATGTAAAATATCTGTGTTATTATGTATTTGTTTTATAATATTGCTGTGGGCTTAATTAAAGCAGAGCGTTCGCCAGCAGATTCCTTGTGATATAATGTTGTTAGAAGATTATAAAGAAGGCGGTGTCGACGTGGGTGCACTTGACGGTATCAGGATTCTGGATTTGTCGCGGCTTTTGCCGGGACCGTATTGCAGTATGCTTTTGGCGGACTTCGGAGCGGAAGTAATAAAAATCGAAGAACCGGGGCGCGGCGATTATTCGCGCAGCTTCCCGCCATTTCAAAACGGGTTCGGGTACTGGCATTTGCAGCTGAACCGCAATAAAAAAAGCGTTGTACTGGATTTAAAAAGTGACGCCGGCAGAGCGGCCTTTTTAAAATTGGCGCAGACGGCGGACGTAGTCTTGGAAAGCTATCGGCCCGGCGTTTTAAAGCGTTTAGGTATTGATTATGAGACCGTGAGCAGGCTGAATCCGAAAATAGTTTATTGCGCGATCACAGGCTATGGCAAGCGGGGACCATTGGTCGACCAGGCTGACCACGATATCGGCTATGTGAGCCTGGCGGGCATCACGTCGATGAGCGGCGAACCAGGAGGCAGGCCGGCGATACCTGGTATTCTGATGGCGGATATGAATGCGGCGCTGATGGCGGGCATGAGTATCCTGATGGCTGTGCGCCATGCTGAGCAGACCGGGACCGGACAGGAAATAGACATCTCGCTGTATAATACGGCGCTGACCCTGATGCCGGGCGCTGCCAGTTTATATTTCGGCAGCGGTTTCGTTGCCGAACGCGGCAATAACTGGCTGACCGGTGCATATGCCAACTATAATATTTACGAAACGCGGGACGGCCGTTATGTTTCGGTAGGGTGCCTGGAGAAAAAATTCTGGAGCAACCTTTGCCTGGCCTTAGACCGCGCCGACTTTATCGATGCTCTGGACGATGAATCGCAGCATGAGCGCATTAAGGACGAGCTGACCGAGATTTTCAGGACTAAAACCATGCAGGAGTGGACGGCTTGTTTGGAGGGGAAGGACACCTGCGTAACGCCGGTACTGAATTTTGACGAAGCTTTGGCTGCGGAGCAGACCCGTGCTAATGCAATGGTGCTGACGGTCGAAGACGAAGAGATCGGTACTTATAAGCAGCTGGGCTTTGCCATGAAAATGTCGGCAACGCCGGGAACGCTGCAGAAACGTGCTCCCAGACTGGGTGAGGATACGGAAGCAGTTCTGCGCGGCTGCGGTTTGAGCGAGGCTGAGCTGGACCTGCTGACAAAAGAATAAAGGCAGAAAGACTAATTTTTTATTTATGAAGGATTTATGTTATATATATATAATATGTTATAATATTATATATATAACATTTTTTTTGCTTAAAAATATCATTCGCTATGTAATAACATAGTGGCTTTTATTTTTGTTCACCAAAAGACAGTCTTTGTAATTATTTTGGTGCCATGATCAAAGCGGAGCGGGGATCAGACTTCGTATATGTATGGCAGTCAGGTCACTAAGGAGCTGAGCTAAAATGCCCTGGAAAAGGTCTTTAAACAGTTTGGCAATGCTGATGCTTATGAGCAGCAGCATTGCCAACGCGCAAAGTGCCGACAGTTTTAAAACAGCTGAATATAATGAGATAGGCTATAATGTGCTGGATGCAGTGAATGCGGCGTCGGCTTATGCCAATGGCTATACAGGGAAAGGCGTTATTGTGGGTGTCTGTGATGATCCTATTAATTTTTTGGTTCCTGAATTTGATTTAAAACAAAATTCTGAGATGATCAATGTTGCTGGTGCCGGAGTATATAATTGGGCGAATTTTACTCATGGTACTCATGTGGCTGGTGTCGTGGCCGCATCTAAAAACGGCCTGGGTATGCATGGCATTGCTTTTGATGCCGAGATCAAGGGCTCTACTGCCGGTAGGATTTATTACAGTGACGGTTCGTTTGAGAGCCGCAAGGACCTTTATGCTTATTATGTGCAGCATCCGGAAATCAAGGTTATCAATAATTCCTGGGGAACTGGGTGCTATTGACGAACATCGATGATAATCAGGCTTATGAGCTGGTGCAGAGTGGCGTTCTTACTCCTACAGGCAACCCGGAATGGCAGGATTATCTTTATAATAATACCATACAGTTCAGAGAAGCGGTTGCCCATGATAAGCTTTTAGTATGGGCTGCTGGCAACAACGGTCACACTATGGCGAGTATAGAAAATACCAGCCCTGTTTTTGACCGAAGCCTGAGCAACAATTTTATTACTGTTACCGCAGGCGATGCTGCGGCGCTGCACCGTAATAAGACGGGCGGTTTTGACGCAGACTGCAACGCTATCGCAATTTTCTCTGATCTGGCTCAATATAGAGAGGACTGTGTTTTAAACGCACCGGGTGTTGCGATTGTTTCCGCTAATGCTGACTTTGCGGCTGCTGGTCAAATGGATGTGATTAGGTATGGTACGTCTCAGGCCGCTCCGCTGGTAACAGGTGTGGGCGCTTTAGTCCAGCAGGCGTTTCCCTATCTTGGCGGCAAACAGATAGGGGATGTGCTGTTGAGCACGGCAAATAATCAGATTGTGGCGACGGATGGTTTTTTCATAAATGTACAGGAGGATCCAGGAGAAGGAGATAATAAGTCAGAGCTCAAAATAAATATTTTTGTTCCTCCTGGTGGAGCCGCGCTGGATATTGAGAAAGCATTCGAGAAGGCCTACGCAGAAAACGAAGATCTTTTTTGGGGATTTTATGGTATAAAACTATCAGATGATAAAACAAATGGTAAAAAAAAGCTGCACAGTGAACTGGATGCAAATGTGGAAATTGATGTTTTTGAAAATGTACCGGTGGAGGCATTGTTTGGACAGGGCATAGTTGATGCCGGGAAAGCTGTTGGAGGACTTGGGGCGATCAATGTCAGGCGGCTGAGTGCCGGCGATATCAGCGATGCTTATACGGTACGTGGAAAAGCTGAAAAGCAGGCCTTATACAGCGTGGATACTCAGGGCTATGATTCTGTCTGGAGTAATGATATCAAAGAAATACGCGCAGGTTATATTACCGCTGATCCGCTCGGTTCAGGAAAAGCTGCTGATTCAACAGGAGCTGACAGCGATGTCAAAGATCTGTACGATCGCTGGCTGTACTATCAAACCAACTGGCTGGAAAATCCCAAAGGTGTTAAAGACAATAACAGTTATATGGTTGAGCGATATATCACAGATTTCAACAAGCAAATTGCAGACACCGGACTGGTAGGATTGCACGCCGGGCTGATAAAACAGGGGGAGGGTATTCTGAATCTGACCGGCAACAATACCTATCAGGGCAGTTCTATCGCAGTACAGGGCACGCTGCAAATAGACGGCTCTGTGGCCGGCGATGCTTATAGTACAGGCAGTGGTACGATTACAGGCAAAGGCACGGTCAATGGCAGCTTGTATAACGATGGCAGAGTGCAGGCCGGCAGTTATGGAAGCATCGAAAATATGCAGGTTAGGGGCGGCTTCAACGGCAGTGGTACGATATTGCTCAATACAGACGGTAAAAAATATAATTGTCTTAATGTAGACGGCGATGCCCATATCGACCGGATGGAGGTTAAAGCGTCTAATAGTGCTGCCCCCAGAGTCAGCGGCGTATTTATTACTGCGAATAGCATAGTTTCAGGGAGCAGTACAGAACATGAGTTTTCCGGGATGCTGGATGCCCAAATAGTGATCGATAATCAGGCTGGTAAACTTACGACTTCTGTCAGTAATAATACCGGCGGCAACAGCGCTACCTTTGCTGCTTTGAATAATATGTATTTTTCGCTGGATAGTGACCGGCAAAAACAGATGTACAGGCTGTATGCCCTGGATAAAACTAATGCTGCAGCCGCTTTTTCGCAAATAGAAAATGGGATGCTGCTGGATCTGGCCCATGATGCCATGAAAAACGGCTCTGTAATGAGAGCGGTATATGAGCAGCCGGCACTGGCGCGGCAGGACGGATTGTGGATGCTGAATAACAAGCGCTGGGGACGCATTGGCGGCGTAAATGGGCACGGCTATAATCTGACCATTGGCAAGGATTTTCTTTCCGATGAACATGGATATTATGGTCTGTTGTTTGATTACGGCAGCAATACTGTCAGCGGAGCTGCGGGAAGCGGCGAATATGACAGTTATTCATTGGGTTTATATGCTGGAAATAAAAACAAACCCGGAAGTATAACAGGCTTTGTCAGCTATGGTTTACAGGCCAATAAGGGTACCGCTTATCTGCCGGTACTGGGGCAGACCGCTGAAAGCGACTATGACAGTAAAACGTTGGGGATAGGCGTTGAGTATGCCTATGATCTGGATTATGGAAAGCCGGAAGAATTGTGGCATGTCAGTCCTTATGCCAGGCTCAATTTTAACCATTATAGGCAGAAGGCCTTTAGAGAGCATGGTGCAGGTGTTTTTGACCGCAGTTTTGGCAGTTATAGTGATAATTATGCCGAAGGGGAGCTGGGCTTATCCTTTGACCGCAGTGAGGGTACGGGCGGTTATGGCATTCGCCTGGGTTATAAGCGTATCCTGACTGGCGAGCGGCAGCTTATGGAAGTCTGCTTTGCTGAAGATGAATGCGGGTCCCTGCTGCCGGTACGCAGTTGGGGAGAGGGCAGGAACCATTTTGTGGCGGCGGCTTATGTCAGGCATGATTTCAGCCGAAAATGGTCGGCTGGCGGCAGCCTTAGCGGGGACTGGTCTAATGGTGGACGGGAGATCGGGGCCCGGCTTGACTTGGCTTATCATTTTTGATTTCTTAATAATAAAAAAGATAAAGCCACTGTCACACTTATCACAGTGCGGCAGTGGCTTTGTTGCGTGAGCAATCGGCACATTTACAGTGCATTTTGGGGGGGATGGCTCAGCGAACTTGGTATTTAAGTTCTTTTTCCATCAGAGCGCCGTTTTCAGGGTTGAATTTCATTTCGCCGCGTAATTCGGGGGTATAGAATTTCAACTCATATTCATAAAGGCCGTCGTCGCTGTCAAGTTTTACTTTAGTGAAGGTTGCGTTGGGGAATTCTTTGCGAACGAGATCCTGGACATCAGCGGCAGATAGTACGACTCTGGGGCTGCCGAGAACTGTTTGGGCATCCATTTTGAATTCTTTTACAGCGCCGCCGTTTTTGAGCACTTCAACTTCATATTCGGTGTTGGTAGCGTTGTCGTAGAATTTTACTTCGTAATAAGCTGCGTATTTGTGGCTTTCGTCTTTGGTTACCAGATGAGTGCTGCCGGCAGGTACCCATTGTGCAGCGATGCTGCGTGCCTGATCGGCGTTGATGAACTCAGCGGCAAAAGCGGTTGCTGTGATTGCTAATGTACAGATTGCGGCGGCGATGATCGCCAGGATTTTTCTAGTCATGTTTTTTACCTCCTTGCGCCGTTTTCTTTATTCGGCGTTTTCTTTGTCTTTATTATAACGCGGAAAGATTAAAAGAAGATTAAAAGAAAATTTAATAAAAATTTATTTTAAAAACTTATTCGTTAATTTGCTTTTTTATTGTAAAATTCTAGTAGAAGGCTTATTGAAAAATAGGAAAGACAAGGTCTTTTTATGAAAGAAAATAAAAACTGGAAAAAACAGATCGCCTTATTCCTGATCAGCCAGAATCTGTCGATGTTCGGTTCGTCAGTAGTGGGCTTTTCGATCGTCTGGTATATTACCGTAACGACTGAGTCCGGATTCTGGATAACGCTGTCGACGTTGGCAACGCTGATTCCTCAGGTGCTGGTTTCATTGTGGGCGGGAGTATTTGCGGACAGATATAATAAAAAGACGATCATCATGCTGGCGGACGGTTTTACTGCTTTGGCGACACTGCTGGCTTTTGTGGCTTTTCATTATGGTTTTGCAAATTTAAGCTTTTTGATCTTTATCGCCTGTCTGCGTTCTGTCGGCGGCGGGTTTCAGGCTCCGGCAGTCAACGCGCTTTATCCGGAGATCGTGCCGCGGGAGCATCTGCTCCGGATAAACGGTATCAACCAGATGGCGAATAATGTGCTGCTGTTGCTTTCTCCGGCAGCCGGCGGAGCTATTTTGGGTATGTTTGGGATGCAGTGGACTTTTTTAGTAGATCTGCTGACGGCAGTTATTGCCATTGCCATCATGTTCAGGCTGAAAATAGTAACAAGAGCAGCGGACAGATCTGATAGTTCGGTACTGAAGGAACTGAGGGAAGGTGTACGTTACACCTGGTCACAGCCGCTGTTAAGAGTAATGCTGGTCTGCTATGCGGTAACTTTTATTCTGATCACTCCGGCGGCTTTTTTGTCACCACTGATGGTAGTAAGGAGCTTCGGCAGTGAAGTTTGGAAACTGACAGCCAATGAAATGCTGTGGTCGCTGGGCGCTCTTTTGGGCGGCGCGTTTGTCGCCTGGAAAGGCGAGTTCAAAAACAAGATTACGATGATAGCGGTCTCGTTGGCAGTGTTTGGCTGCACCTTTGCGCTGATGGGACTGTCGCGGGTCTTTTGGGTGTATCTGATCTTTGATTGTATCTGCGGGATGTTTGTACCGGTACTGATAGCGTCTGAGACGGTTTTGATCCAGACTAATACGGAAAAGGGTTATATGGGGCGTGTTTTTGCATTGCTGCAGTTTGTTTCGCAGGGGATGATGCCGATTGCTATTCTTGGCTTCGGACCGCTGAGCGATCTTGTCAGGATAGAGTCGATCATGATCGGCTGCGGCCTGCTGCTGATATATTGGAGCCTGTATTTTAAAAAGGCGGCTGGCCGGGCGCTGTGCAGTATTTGACTGCTGGCAGGGAAACAGCCTTAGGCTTGTGCTATAATAAAAATAATTGAGGAGGTTGCGGCTATGAGACTTTTATTTGTGGAAGATGAGCCTGACCTGCGTGAGGTGCTGAAAAAGCAGCTGCAGGGAAGCGGTTATAGCGTCGATGCCTGCGGCGATGGTCTGGAAGCTCTTGATTATTTACAGCTTACAGCCTATGATGCCGTCATTTTAGATATTATGCTGCCCGGAGTCGATGGGCTGTCGGTACTGAAAAAAATGCGTACTGCCGGCGATAAAACGCCGGTATTGCTGCTGACGGCGCGGGGCAGTGTTGAAGACCGCGTCGCTGGTCTTGATCTGGGGGCTGATGATTATTTAGTCAAACCATTTGCTTTTGACGAGTTGGTGGCGCGTTTACGGGTGCTGCTGCGCCGCAGCAATGGACAGGTGTCGAACGTGCTGCAGTGCGGTGGTCTGGAAATGGATCTGAACAGCCGCCGCGTTAGCAGAGACGGGCGCGAATTGCAGCTTTCCGCTAAAGAATTTGCTGTTCTGGAGTATTTACTGCGCAATCAGGGCGTAGTCTTAGCACGCGAAACAATCGAAAACCATGTTTGGGACTATGATTTTGAGGGCGGTTCCAATGTAGTCGACGTATATATCCGCTATCTGCGGAAAAAAGTAGATGACGGGTTTGAGAAAAAACTGATCCAGACAGTGCGCGGCGCCGGCTATGTGCTGAAGGAGACTTCATGAAAAAGCTGTCGGTTAAAATGAAAATAACCCTGTGGTATACAGGGTTGATCGTGATAATTTTGAGTGCTATTTTTACGGCTGTTTTGCTGGCAACAGACAAGGTGTTGCTGTTGGGTGTACAGAACAAGCTGGAAGAAGAGGTCTATGATTTTGCCGAAGAACTGAAGGTCGACAGCAATGGCCGTCTGCGTCTGGAGAAACTGGATTTTTTAAAGGACGGGGTCAGGCTTGCTGTATATCACGAGAATGGTCAGATGATCACGGGCCTTGTGGCCAGCGGTCTGCCGGAAACACCCTTTGCAGACGAGCTGCTGCAGAAGGCTGGAAGTGACCAGCAAAACTGGTTTGTATATGACTTTTATTTTAAACCGCGTCATGCTGATAATTTTTACTGGGTACGTGGAACGGTACCGCTCAGTTCTGCATATGCGGAACGGGATAAGATTTTGCGGCAGTGCGCATTGTTTTTTCCGCTGCTGATCCTACTGGCTGCCCTGGGCGGCTACTGGATCACTAAAAAGGCTTTTCGTCCGGTAACACGGATCACGGAAGCAGCCGCGCAGATCAGCAGCGGCAGTGATCTGTCCAAAAGGATCGAACTGGAAGGTGCTGATGATGAGATCGATACGCTGGCGAAAACCTTTGACGGGATGTTTGCCAGACTTGAGGATGCTTTTGAAGCCGAGCGGCAGTTTACCGACGATGCTTCCCACGAATTGCGAACACCGACCTCGGTGATTATCGCGCAGGCTGAATGTGGTTTACAGTCGCCTGATCTGGAAAGTAAGCAGCAGGCACTGCAGGGAGTGCTGCAGCAGGCCGGGAAAATGTCGAAGCTGGTCAATCAGCTGTTGCAGCTGTCTCGGGCGGACAGGCATAAAGAAAGCCTGCATTTGGAAGAATTTGATTTAAGCGAACTGACCGAGATGGTGGCAGAGGAAGTCCATGGTCTGGCAGAATCCAAAGCGGTCACGCTGACGGCAGAGATCGAACCGGGAATCTTAGTTAAAGCTGATCAGACTCTGATGATGCGTATCTGGCTTAACCTGCTGACTAATGCGGTCAAGTATGGCAGGCAGCAGGGGCAGATCTGGCTTACTTTAAAGAGTGACGGTAAAAATGCGGTCGGTACTGTTCGCGATGATGGCATTGGGATCAGCGCAGCCGAGCTGCCAAAAATCTGGAAACGTTTTTACAGAGTCAATACCGCCCGCAGCAGTGGTGACGACAGCGGCACCGGTTTAGGGCTGGCGATGGTGAAATGGATGGTCGAAAGTCATGGAGGAACAGTAAGCGCTGTCAGTACCTTAGGGGCAGGCAGTACTTTCAGCTTTACGATCCCGCTGCGGCCTTCGTAAAATAAATAGGGAAACAAAAAAGCTCACTTCGCAAGAAGTGAGCTTTAATTTCTGGTGGCCCCGGCAGGATTCGAACCTGCGACCTTTTGATTCGTAGTCAAACGCTCTATCCAACTGAGCTACGGAGTCATTGAGATTGCCTAAATCTTTAGGCAACGATGATATTATATCTGATTGCAGTGCTGTTGTCAACAACTTTTGTTAAATTTACTGACACCATTTTTGCAGGATGCTATGAAACTGCTCTAAATCGATCGGTTTACTGAGATGTTCATTCATTCCTGCCTGCAAGGTGGCGGCAATATCTTCAGGAAAAGCGTTGGCCGTCATCGCGACGATAGGCACAGTTTGGGCATCTTTAACAGGCAGGGCGCGGATCGCTTTAGCCGCTTCCAGGCCATTCATAACGGGCATTTGGATATCCATCAATATCAGGGCATAGGTCCCGGGAGGTGCGGCTTTAAATTTATCCAGCCCTTCCAGACCGTTTTTGGCGGTGGTGATATTCAGTCCGGCATATTTTAATAGTTCTACAGCTATTTCCAGATTAAGTTCATTGTCTTCAACAAGGAGGACTTGTTTGCCACGGCAGCTTATTTCCTGCAGACTGTCGATGCCGGCGGCAGGCGCTGAAGCCTTGCTGCTGGGTATTTGCTGGTGCGGGCGCAGGTAAACCGTAGCCTTAAAGGCTGAGCCTTTGCCTAAGGTGCTTTGGACATCGATTGTGCCGTTCATCATACGGGCGATGTTGAGGGCGATGGTCATTCCCAGCCCTGTACCTTCTATTTCGCTGGTTCGCGAATCGGACGCACGGGCGAACGGTTCAAAAATTTTGGCGGCGAATTCAGAGTCCATACCGATGCCGTTATCTGTAATAATAAATTCGTAGCCAATAGTATCGTGGAGCCGGGAGTGTGTTTCGCGTACCTCTAAAGAAATACTGCCATATGGAGGCGTATATTTGATGGCATTGGCTAAGATATTGAGCAGCAGCTGTTTCAAGCGCAGCTTATCGCCCAGAACATTATCGCGCAGTTCCGGTGCCTTAGTCAGAGTGAAATGATGTTTTTTCACTAAAAGCTGCGGATTGATCAAATCAAGCAATTCCTGCAGCATTGCACTGATAGAAAAATCTTCCTCCAGAAGATTGAGCTTGCCACTTTCGATTTTAGCCATATCAAGCACTTCGTTGATCAGGTTCAAAAGATGATTGCTGGCAGTAGTTATTTTGGCAAGACAATCCTGGATACGGTCTTTGTCGTCCAGATATTTACCGGCAATGGCAGTCATCCCCATAATGGCGTTCATTGGGGTACGGATATCATGGCTCATACGCGAAAGAAATTCATTTTTAGCCATATTGGCAGCTTTAGCGGCGTCAAAGGCCTCCTGTAAAGCCTGCTGTTCCCGCAGTTCTTTCAATTTATCCTCGTGGATATCGCGCAGGGTAAGAATAATCTGATGATAACCGTCACTTTGAGCCAGCAAGGTCGAATTAAAGGCGGTCCAGCGATATTCGGAACCAAAAAGGCGGCTGCGGCATTCCAGGGCAAAATCGATATGACGGTCCTTTTTTTGCCTGCGCAGACCGGACAGAGAGAAATGTTCTAAAATCTTGGCGCTGTCATCAGGATGAAAATGGCTGCGTACCAGCGGTTCGATATCATACAGGCCGTTGGTACTGTAGCTTGTAAAAACAGCGCACTCTGTTTCCGGCAGGCGCAGAGGGATACCGGAACCGTCTTCAAGATTAACAAGATAGATGAAATAGTAATTAGAGTTGATGCTTGAAAGCAGGTCATAATACTGCTGTTTGGTGCGGCGTTCGTGATTCAGCTCGCTTTGGCGGGCTTCTTCATCTTTTGTTATATCCAGATAAATACTGTTGATGATCGTATTGCCCTCAGGAGTTTTTGTTTTACGGCCGCTGTCCATGACCCATTTCAGGCTGCCGTCTTTACAGGGCACGCGGTATTTTGTCGAGTAAGTAGGATTTCCGTCCTTAAAACATTCGTTGCAGTCAGCCAAAGCCCTGGGCAGATCCGGTGGATAGACCATTCCCATAGCGCGTTGTTGCCGGTAAATTTTTTAAATTCTTCCATAGTATAACCAAACATACCAGGCAGCTCTTCGCTGATATAGGCATAAGAATAGGTATCGTCGTCATTGCTGGATTTGACGCCGCCGTTGACAGAATGCAGTACGACTTCCATTTGCTGCTGCTTTTGCTGCAGTTGTTCTTTGGCTTTGTTAAGCTCTGCTTCCATATATTTATAAGTCTGCGAGCCTACCTGAAAAGGAAAGTTTTCTGTACCCTGCAATTCCTGATAGGGATGGGAAAGATTGATGTAGACATAGCTGAAATCACTGCCCAGATCGCGTATGACGATCGTTGCCCGCTGATGTGTCTGAACGAGCAGCTGCTGATCCTCGTCGGAGGTAAGATAATGACGCCCTTGGGCAAGATAGAGGCCTTGTGCCAGCGGGAGGATAGTCCATTCTTCATTCAATAATTCACAGGCGGGAATCTGCCCTTCCAGTGAAAGAATAAAATCTTTTGCTGTCTGTGGTGTATCATAATAATTGTGCTCAGCGGCACCGATGCCGATTAGCTGCGGGTCGAGATGAGCGAGGATAAAGGGAATGTCCTGCTGACAAAGCAGCTTAAAGATATATTGGTGTGCAAAATTTTTTATTGCTGTAAGTTTTTCCTGAGGTATATTCAACATAATGCCCTCCGCTTATTTACGGTCCAGTCTTTAGGATAAAATAGATATTTAATTTTATTATAGCATTATTTTCAAGCTTTAATATTAAAAATATTAAAGAAAAGCAAAAATGGGAGCGGGAAAGTTGCTGGTATCGGACAGGCATGTCGGTGCCCGCGGGCAATAAAAAAACGCATTCCGGAAAGGAATGCGTCAATGGCAATGGTGGCCCCGGCAGGATTCGAACCTGCGACCTTTTGATTCGTAGTCAAACGCTCTATCCAACTGAGCTACGGAGTCATTGAAGCTGCTTGGATTACTAAGCAACGATATTATTATATATGATTCTGGAAAAATGTCAACTGCTTTTTTAAATATTGTCAGAGGCGTTTATCAGGGGCGCAGGCCTTTAAAAGCAACGCGCAGCCTTTTTTGCAGACTGCTTTCTGAGGAAACGTCAATAAGTTTTAGTTTATCCATCAGCGGTTCGTTTTTATGCTGCTGTAAGATATTATTTTTGATAATTATCGGCTGGATCAGTATACTCTGCAAAGTCGTGTAGATTTCATAACTGTTCATATCGCTGCAGATATCGCCTTCACGCTGGGCCTGTTCGATAAGTGTGCGGACGAAGATAAAATGCTGGACGCGGTAGTTTGTGAAATAGGAGGCAGCTTTGCTGTGATATAAGGCTTCAGTCAGAAAGTTTGCCGTATTGAAGTTTTCGATAAAATATTTTGTCATACGGTAGAAGATCTGCTGCAGCTGGATAGCGGCTTTGGCATCCTTTTCAGGATAATCCTGCAATTTGGAAAGATAATCTTCGTAAATTTTTTGAAAAAGGACTTTCATATATTCTTCTTTAAAACCAAAGTAGTAAACAAACATACCCTGGTTAACGTTTGCTAAAGTACAAATAGCGCGTACAGTCGGGTCGTAATTACCCTGAGCAATTAATTCTATGCCCGCCTTAATTAAGGCCTGATCTGTGTTGCGTGATTTCCTGCCGATGATAATCATCTCCCTTAGGTTCTAATATTCACAAATAAATTGTTAAAATTAATAATTATAATCAAAGACACAGTAAAACAAACACAATTAATTATATCACTGTATAAATTATTGTGCAAGGATTCTTTTATATGAAAAAGCAATAGGTGTTGCCTATAAAAACAAATGTGCATATTATATTCCTGTATAGCAGTTTTGTGTGAAATTGTGTAAGTTCTGCTTGACTTTAATGTAAACTTTGCGTACAATAAAGTTACTCTTTGGCCGTCCACAATAGCGGGCGTTTTTTATTGCCAAAAAATCGGGAGGGGTATTTTTATGTCAGTTTCTTTAGCGATACTGATACTTTACATCATAGCATTGTTTGGTATCAGTTGGTTTGCTAAAAAGCGCAGCGAAGGCAATGCGGAAAATTATGCGCTGGCAGGCCGCAGATTATCGGCGCCGCTTATCGCGGTCACGATCATCGGTCTGGCTGTTGGCGGGGCTTCGACGATCGGTGTTTCAGAGCATGCTTTCAGGGTCGGTTTATCTGCCGGCTGGTATACTATTGCCTGGGCAATAGGCGCTATCGTGATGGGTATTTTTATGGCGAAGAAATACCGCGAGCAAAACATCACTACTATTTCTGAACTTATCGAACGACATCATGGCACGAATGCCGTTATTTTGGGCGTGTTCTGCCAGATCGTTATCCAATTGGTAATTATTTCACTGCAATATATCGCCGGCGGCAGTATCCTGCATGCTATCATGCCAGAGGTTTTTGATTTTAAAACAGGCATGCTGGTCAGCGCGATTACTTTTATCAGTATCACCTTTATCGGCGGTATGTGGTCGGCTTCATTGACAAATGTTCTAAACATTATTTTGATTTATTTTGGGATCGTGGTAGCTACCTTTATCCAGCTGGATAAGGTTGGCGGCATTGATACTCTGGCCAAGACACTGCCCGCTAACGTCCCTTGGTTCAGCTTTACCGAAGGGGTTGGGCTGAAAACGATTGCCAGCTGGGTAATTACTTTGGTTACAGTGAATTTGTCGCTGCAGAGTATTCTGCAGATTTCACTGGGGGCTAAAGATGCCGCTACTGCAAGAAAAGGCTTTGTCTGGGGCGGTATTATCATGCTTCCGGTAGGCGTTTTGGCGGCACTGCTGGGTATTTGTGCCAAATCCATGTATCCTGACGCTCAGGCAGCTTTGGCTTTGCCGCAGGTCATTGTCGGGCTGCAGCCTGTACTGGCGGGCGTTACTCTGGCTGCTTTGTGGGCGGCCGATGTTTCAACTGCCTGTAACCTGCTGCTTTCAGCGGGTACTCTGTTTTCCAACGATATTTATAAACGTTTTATCAACCCTAAATGTTCAGATGCCAAGCAGCTGACGATGATGCGTCTGTGCATTGTGATCTCCGGCGTACTGACGCTGGGTATGGCGATGGGTGTTTCCAGCATTTTGGGAACGATCATGATTGGTCTCAGCCTGACGGCTGCTTTCAGTGTTATTGTTATTGTGGCGTTGTTTTTCCCGCAGTACAGCTGTAAGGCTGCCGGTTTCTGGACACTGCTGGTCGGTTTTATCATGCTGGTATTGTGGCAGTTTGTACCGGCAGTACGTATTTTCCCGAATGTTATTTATATGGAATGGTTTGCCTGCATTTTGACTTACGCCGTTGTAGCTGTGCTGCAGCCGGGTAAAAAGCTTGCGGCAGATACAGCCGAATAATTTTTTAAAAAAGGACGCTGCGGCGTCCTTTTTTTTTGCAGGATTTATCGCAAATTCAGCTAATTTTAATATGGGTATGGTATAAGTTGCCAGAGAGGTGAACGCAATGAAAATACTGTTAGCTGAAGATGATAAAAATCTGGGACGACTACTGCAGAATCTGCTGAAAAAGGAAAATATCAAAACTGACTGGGTGGAAGACGGCGAGGCTGCTTATGAGCAGTGTTATCGTGACGGCTATGATGTTTTGATTTTGGATTGGATGATGCCGAAGCTTGATGGCATAGCTTTGTGTAAACGTCTGCGTGCAGAAGAATACCAGGGCAAAATTTTGCTGCTGACAGCTCGTGACAGTGTGGAAGATAAGGTGGCCGGCCTTAACGAAGGCGCCGATGATTATTTGGTCAAGCCGTTTGAAATGGCCGAGCTGTTGGCCAGGCTGCATGCCTTGGTGCGCCGTCAGGGCAGCTACAAGCAGGAGGATTATGTCTGTAAAGGTGTTACCTTAGCCGTTAAAGACTATACTGTAGGCTATAAAAACAAGAAGATACAGCTGCGCCCACGTGAGTTTAAGCTGATGGAACTGTTATTGATCAATGCAGGGCAGATTTTGCCGAGGGAGCTGCTTTTGGAACGTGTCTGGGGTATAGACGGCGATGTTACCGAAAATAATCTGGATGTGCATATCCGTTCGCTGCGATTGAAATTGGCGTCTATCGGAGCAGAAAGCCTGATCAAGACTGTTCGTGGTGTCGGTTATATGTTAGAGGTAGAGGATGTTTGATAAATTACGTTTAAAGCTCACCATTATTTATACAGGTATTTTTTCCCTGCTAGTAGTAATGATCGTTACAGGCTGCATTATTCTGTTGGGTCATTCTGTGCTGACGCATGAAAAGCAGGAGATGCGCGAACTGATCATCCATGAAGGTGAGGAGTTTGTAGCAAGCGGTGAATTGCCGGTGTCCAAGCACTCTATTGAAGTCGGCAGGGAATTGGCTTATATGCTGCAGCCGGGTTCGGATGTGCTGCTGCACGATCAGGTCAGCGGCAGTCCCGTTGGTCAACAATTACTGGCACTGCGCAGTGAGTGGCCGCAGCATGACAGAAAAGTAAAATGGGTAACTTTGCGCGATGCAAATGACCGGCTGTGGATCTACCTTATTGGGAGGGATCAGATACTGGACGGAAATGCCAGTGTTGCAACTTTATATATGTTTAAGGATTTGAGCGACTATTATTATGAAGAAAAGGGCGAGATCCTCTGGCTTGTTCTGATGAGCCTGTTTTTTATCTGCTGCGGAGCCGGCGTCGGTTATTACCTGGCAGGGCGTAGTATTAAGCCGATCAGGGAAATGTTTAAACGTCAGCGTGAATTTGTTGCCGATGCTTCACATGAACTGCGGACTCCGCTTACAGTAATGGGGATAGCCGCAGAGGGTATGGAAGGGGATACGGACAGTAATTTTAGTGAATTTACTGTCGATACTCTGAAAACAATGCGCATAGAAATAAAACGGATGAATAATCTGGTTGCAGCGTTGCTGTCACTGGCCCGCAATGACGCTGGCGCCGGTGATCTTAAACTGGAGCAGGTCAATTTTAACGTGCTGTTTGAGCAGACACTTGGTACTTTAAGTATGCTGGCAGAACAGAAGGGCTTAAAGCTGGAGCAGCGGCTGGCACAGGAACGTTTGATCATTTGGGGCGACCGGATGCGTTTGGAACAGCTGCTGACGATTTTAGTTGATAATGCTATCAAGTATTCGGCTAGAGGGACGGTCACAGTCAGTGCACTGCGGCAAAACCGCCAGCTTGTTATCAAGGTCGAGGATGAAGGCATTGGCATTGATACCCAAGATATCGAGCGGATTTTTGAAAGATTTTACCGGGTCGATAAAGCAAGGACGCGTGCTGAAGGCGGTTTTGGCTTAGGATTGCCGATTGCCAAGCTGATCGTTGAGCAGCATCATGGGACGATTGAAGTTGAGAGTAAAAAAAATGGCGGCAGCAGCTTTATTGTCAAGCTGCCATTAACGGTACAATATTAAAAATAACAACTCCTTGTTTCAGGTTATTTTCAGCCGCATTTTTTATGATAAGGCTGAAATAAAGGCAAGGAGTTGTTTTTTATGAGCAGGAAAAGTTGGACTGTTTTTTGGCTGGCTGCATTATTGCTATTATTTGTGTTTAACGGATCTTTACTGATCACAGACTCGGTAGAGTCAAATTACGCGCTGACCGCTAAGGAGATGGTGGTATCGGGAGACTGGCTGTCGCCGCAGATTTACGGACAATATTGGTTTGATAAACCGGTGTTTTTTTACTGGCTGACGGCATTGGGGTTCAAAATATTCGGCTTTACCGAATTCGCTGCCCGTTTCTTTCCGTCCTGTTTTGGTTTGGCAGGTCTGGGGCTGCTTATCTGGGGCGCAAAAAAACTTTTTGATGATAAAACTGCTTTTTACAGTGGTTTAGTGCTTTTAACATCAGTTGAATTTTTCCTGATCAGCAAATCAGTCATCACTGATGCGATCTTATTTTTCTTTTTCAGCGCGGTCTTGCTTTTCTTTTATTTGGGCTACAGTACGCCGCAGAAAAAGTATTATTACGTGATGTATGCCGGCGCCGCTTTGGCAACGCTGACCAAAGGGCCAATCGGTTTTTTGCTGCCGGGGCTTATCATATTTCTGTTTCTGGCTGTTACTAAAAGCTGGCAGGAATTGAAACAAATGAAGCTCTGCAGCGGTACTTTGCTGTTTCTGATCATAGGGCTGCCTTGGTATCTGGCCATGATCAGTTTACATGGCGATGCTTTTACAAAAACTTTTTTGGGAACGCATAACTTGCTGCGGGCTACTGTTTCCGAACACCCCCGTGACAATGTCATTTATTATTATACTCTTGTAAATATTCTGGCTTTGTTTCCCTGGAGCGGGTTTCTGCCGCAGTGTCTGTGGCAGAAATTCAGAAAACAGGGAAGCTGGCAGCGGCCTGATGATTTAACTGTGTTTCTGTTGCTCTGGGCGGCTATAGTGTTTGTTTTTTTTCAGAATATGGCTACAAAGTATATCACTTATACATACCCGCTTTTGTTTCCGGCAGCGTTACTGTTAGGCCGTTACTTGGCGGTCAAAGGTTCCAGAGTGTTCAGCCGCGGCTATTTGCTGTTCCACGGATTATTTTACGCTGTTTTAGCCGGAGCAGTTTATTGGTGTCGTTTTAAGGGCATAGCTCCGGTACAGGATGAATTTTTAGTGTTGCTGACAGCACTGGCAGGCCTTGGGCTGGTGTATGCTGTTAAAAGCTGTAATAAAAAATATCTGACGGCAGCTGTTGCCGCAATGGCTCTGTTTTTCAATCTGGCGCTGATTCCCACGGTGGCAGTGCCGTTGAGCGGCCTGCGTTCAGGCAAGCAGCTGGCACTGCAGCTGCAGAACAAGTATCCTGAGAAGGCTGAAATCGGATTGTATGGCGAATATCCGACATCAGCGGTATTTTATTCCGGGAAGAAACTGGTAAAATTATTGCCGCAGGACGAGATCGAAGGCTTCAAACCTAAAGCCTTCAGCTGGAGCAGTAAAAACGTTATGCCCTATGCCGAGCTGAAAAGCTATGCAGGGGTAAAAGATAACGTGGTCGTTGTGCAGAGAAAAGCCTTACAGGGCTTTATGGACAATGCCGATACCTATTTGCTGCTGGCCGGAGAAAATAAAGGCTGGTATATTGTGCAGGGATAGAATATTTTGTACTCTGGCTGAGGCCAGAGTATTTTTTTGTAAAAAAATTACCGCTACGGCAGGGAAAAGAGTTTTTGTGGCTAATATAGTATTTAGTGGAATTATAAGCATTTCCGAAAAGAAGGTGCGGATTATGTCAAAAAAAGCAAATCAAAAAGCAAAGTTGCTGTATCTGCAGCAGATTCTGCTTGAAGAAACTGACGAAAAGCATGTACTTACAGTACAGCAGCTGATCGAAAGATTGGCAGAGCTGGAAATACCTGCCGAACGGAAAAGCTTGTATGACGATATCGCTACACTGCAGGCTTTTGGCTTGGATGTTATTGCTACACGCAGCAGAGCCAATATTTATAGAATTGGCAGCAGGCTTTTTACGCTGTCTGAGCTGCAGCTGCTGGCAGAAGCAGTGGTTAAATCTTCTGCTATTACCCAAAATAAGGCCCAGAAGCTGGTAGACAAGCTGGCTCGGTTAGCCAGCAGGTATCAGGCCGAAACATTGAGAGAAAACTTGAAAGCACAGAAATATGATGATGCTGAGTTGTTATGTCCCGTTGAATTACGCTGCAGTAACGAAATAGTGCCGGTCGTGCTGGAATATCTGGCTGACAGTAAAGTGAAAAAAAGTAAGGAAGAAACAAGTGTCATCGAAGGTACTGCCGTTGTTGACCAGGCTTTTTACGGCTGGATGTTCGGCTTTGGAAATAAAGTTAAAGTGACGGAGCCTGCAAATGTCAAAAAAGATTTTGTCAAATATTGTAAAAAAGTTCTGAATCAATACAAATAATCTAGGAGTGTATTATGCAAGCAATAAAATTCCCTGTTCCCAATAGAAGTGAATATATCCCTTCCCCCTACGAACCGGATGCTGACGGTGTGCTTGATATCGGTTATTACAAAGGCTCGATCATTGGCGGCAGGCCCTACGTCTTGGAATGCTGGCAGATGGACGAGCTGGTAGTAGCGACAGTCTTTTTTTCAGACGAGGGGCTGGATGCCTATAGTCGTGAGGATTTGGTTCTGCTTTTGGAATTGGAAGATATCATTAAATTTATTGGCGGGAAGCGGTTGTTTCAGTGTACGCATACTGAGGATGATGCTGGAATGCCTATGTGGGCTGTTAACATTACTCTGCAGAATGCCAAGGGTAAATATGCAGAGGTTCTGTGTCCTTTACGCAGATATAGATAAATCAGTATCAGGGGAGGTATGAAAATGGTGAATTGCAACGAAGCCAACTGTACCTGTAAAATGGTGAACTGTGTGCGTCATGGCAAGTGCTGCGAGTGTATCAATCATCATCGTGAAAAAGGATCTTTGGTAGCCTGTATGAAAGCCGTTGCTGAAGCCGTAAAAAAATAAAGTCGTGCTATACGGCACGACTTTATTTTCAGTGTTCTGCGGACAAAGAGAAAACCGTTCGCTGGGGATGGTAGCGAACGGTTTCTCCATAGGAAAGCTGTTTATGATGAATTTGATGGGAAGGGTGTAGCAAGTTCATCACTTGCTATGCTTTAAGTATACAACAGACATTTGACAGAAAAAGGGCAAACCTTTGAACAGTTTGTGAAATGTAAAAATGACCGGAGGAAGCGGCAAATGAATGATTTTGTAGCAAGTTTTTTTAAGTTTCAGGAGCGTAAAACCACTTGGCAGCGTGAGACGATCGGAGGAATTACGTCCTTTGTGACGATGGCGTATATCATTTTCGTCAATCCGCAGATCATGGCTGCTGCCGGTATGGATAAAGGTACGGTAATGCTGGCCACCTGCCTGGCTGCGGCTGCAGGTACACTGCTGATGGCCTTATACGCCAATGCTCCTTTTGGGTTGGCTCCGGGAATGGGGATTAATGCCTTCTTTGCCTATACTTTATGCGGGGCCATGGGTTATACCTGGGAGCAGGGCTTGGGAGCGGTACTGCTGTCAGGTATTATTTTTGTTGTGGTTTCTGTTACCGGACTGCGCAGCAGGATCATTTCGGAAATACCGATGCATTTGAAAAAAGCGATCGGCATCGGTATAGGGATGTTCATTTTGTACATCGGTTTAAAAAATGCGTCCTTGCTTAGCTTTTCAGCCAATCCGGGAAGTTTTATCCCGTTGGGTGACAGCATGAAACTGGACAGCAGTATCATTCCTGCGCTGACTTTTGCCAATGATTCAGCGAAGCTGGCATTGGTAGGTATTTTTCTGAATATCGGTTTTTTACTGCGCGGGACAAGAGGCGGGATGCTGCTCAGTATTATTATTACTTCGATATTGGGTTGTTATCTGCAATTTTTCAGCGGCTGGCAGTTGGGGCTGCATCTGCCAGGTTCGATGCCTATTGGTGATTTGAGTGAAACTTTTGGCAAGTGCCTGAGCGGTTTTGTGCAGCTGTTTGATATTTCTAAGGGAGTCGGAGTTATGATTTTTTCATTGTTTTCAGTGATGATCACAATGACGATCGCCGATATGTTTGACACGATCGGTACTGTGCTGGCGACTGCTTCAAGGGCTAATCTTGTTGATGAGGATGGCAATATCATCAATGGCGAACGGATTTTATTGGCAGATGCGACTGCTACCGTGATGGGAGCCTTTTTTGGAACATCGACGGTAACGACTTATGTCGAGTCTAGCACAGGTGTGGCGGCAGGCGCCAGGACAGGCTTTGCTTCTGTTGTAACGGCATTATTATTTCTGCTGAGCGTATCTCTGGCGCCGCTGCTGGGTATGGTGCCTGCTGCGGCTACTGCTCCGGTGCTGATCATGGTCGGTATTATGATGGCATCGGATATTGGCGATATTGACTGGCGGAATCTGGAAGTTGCCGTGCCTGCGTATTTTACAATGATGATTATGTGTTTCGGTTATAATATCGCCGATGGTATTGCGATCGGTTTTATTATGTTCAGCTTTGTTAAATTGGCAGTAGGCAAATGGTCAGAGGTTTCCTGGCTGGTGCGTGGTTTGAGCGCGATGTTCCTGCTGCGTTTTGTTTTTATGTTATTCTATTAAACAAAAGAGGCCGGCTTGTAATTTTTTGCGGTGCGGAGAAAAAGTTCTTGCCCGGGGGAACAGGAAAGATAACGGAAAAACTGCCGAAATAAGTTTTGCACGGCTAAAGAAGACGGTTCGGTCATCACTAATCTAGCCAAACCATATTCCCGCTTCAGCCGAACGGCAAATGCCGGCAAGCAATGCCCCTTTTTAACCAAGCAGCAAACCCCGATAAAACATGTTCCCGATTTCGCCGAACGGCAAATGCTGATAAACAGTACTTCCGATTTGCCCAGACAGCAAACCCCGGTTCAATGAACCGGGGTTTGTTTGTTAATGCTGCCGTTCTTTTATTCGTGCAGATGCGGCATTTGCGCTTCTTCGCGTAGGGCGTTGACAAAATCATTGAGTTTCATCACTTCCTGTTTGTCAGAGCCGAGACGGCGGACGGTTACCGTGCCGTTTTCCTTTTCCTTGGCGCCGACGACGGCGATGACCGGAATTTTGGCAACCGAATGTTCGCGGATCTTGTAGTTGATCTTTTCGTTGCGCAGGTCGGTCTTGGCATAAAGTCCGGCTTTGCGCAGACGATCCGCCACTTCTTCGGCATAGCCGTCAAAATCGTTGACGATCGGCGCAACCTCTACCTGCTCCGCCGCCATGCCCGCCATTGCTTTCAAGTCCGAAGGCGACCATCCCAGATC